>Ga0265294_10005310_pt1 | contig 15748 bp, 19 predicted proteins | sample MunlanPumphouse3_FD_192504 | JGI IMG/M metagenome (GOLD analysis project Ga0265294, IMG submission 192504) | Groundwater microbial communities from a municipal landfill in Southern Ontario, Canada - Pumphouse #3 | ecosystem: Environmental > Aquatic > Deep subsurface > Groundwater | place...
TGTTGGAGCAGTTGTAGCAACTACTGAAAAATGGAATGGATCCACTTGGTCCACTACTTCATCTTTAAATCAAGCTAGAAATTATTTAGCTGGATGTGGTGATGTAAATAATACATTATCATTTGGTGGATCTACTGAAACAGCTGTAGCAACTACTGAAAAATGGAATGGGTCCACTTGGTCCACTACTTCATCTTTAAATCAAGCTAGATATGGTTTAGCTGGATGTGGTGATGTAAATAATGCATTATCATTTGGTGGAAATACTGAATCATATGTAGCAACTACTGAAAAATGGAATGGGTCCACTTGGTCCACTACGTCATCTTTAAATCAAGCTAGACGTTATTTAGCTGGATGTGGTGATGTTAATAATGCATTATCATTTGGTGGAGATGTTGGAGCAGTTGTAGCAACTACTGAAAAATGGAATGGATCCACTTGGTCCACTACTTCATCTTTAAATCAAGCTAGAAATTATTTAGCTGGATGTGGTGATGTAAATAATGCATTATCATTTGGTGGATATACTGGAGCAGCTGTAGCAACTACTGAAAAATGGAATGGGTCCACTTGGTCCACTACGTCATCTTTAAATCAAGTTAGACGTTATTTAGCTGGATGTGGTGATGTAAATAATGCATTATCATTTGGTGGAAATATTGGAGCAGCTGTAGCAACTACTGAAAAATGGAATGGGTCCACTTGGTCCACTACGTCATCTTTAAATCAAGTTAGACGTTATTTAGCTGGATGTGGTGATGTAAATAATGCATTATCATTTGGTGGATATATTGGAGCAGTTGTAGCAACTACTGAAAAATTTATTACTAATCGACAAACTGGGTTTAAATTAGAAATTAATAAATAAGAATAATTGCTCTAGAGGAATATTTTTTATTCCTCTAGAGCATAAAAATGGAGGCGCGATGGAAGAGAAAATGTTACCTAGTATTAATGTATTAACAGGTTCAGATTTAATAATTTCAGAAGATGTTAAATTTTTACAAGAACATACAAAAGATTTTGAAAAAAGATTTCGAACGAGAGGATTGTTTAGATCTAAAATTGAAATGGAAGCAGGAGTATTAAATGAAGTAGAACATCCAACTGTAGATAGTAAATATTGGCAAGCAATTGGCGAACAAAATGTTCATTTAACAGAATTAATTACTTTAGATTTTGAATCTAAGAAATTATCAGCAAAAAATGAATTAATTGAAGTAGAAATTGATGAATTGGAAGATTTAATTAGTAAAGAAGAAAATAAATTTAAAAAGAAAAAATTAGAAATTAAATTAAAAGAGAAAAGAATTAAATATGAGCAAAATAAATTTAATTTAATTCAACAAACTAAAACAGCTCAAGAAAGAATGAGAGAAGTTAAAACTTGGGAAAGTATTATTAAAGAATTAGAACCATTGTTAAAATATGGTGATGAGGATTTTAGTAAGCATCATGCGGAAAGATATTATTTAAAATTTAAAAATAAAATGAATAATTTAGAATTGATGGAGGATTCGGCAAAAGAAATGGTTGTTAATAATTTTAATTCTTTTGCTAGCCATCCTGATAATAAAAATATTGAAAACCGGCAAAATCTTTCTGTTGAAACTACACAACAAATTGATTATAGATCATATGATGAAGCTAAAAAAGATGATCCTATTATAGCTGGTTATTTTGACAGAAAAGTTAGAACTATTATGGTCTGTTCTCCTCATAGAAATAAAGGAGATAGAAATGCTACAAATTTTAATATGATGCAAACTCCTACAGGATTTAATTGTTTTCTAAATGAACCTTTTGGAATGACAGTGCCCGATGCTAGAAATTTTGCCGTTCAAAAGGCCATTAGTGAAGACATTGATTATATTTTTTTTGTAGATGATGATTGTATTATTCCTAGAGATGCTCTTGTTAAATTAGTACATCATAAAGCAGATATGGTTGGTGGTTTTTATTATAAAAAGTATCTTCCATTAGAATCTGTTGGAATGCATATCAATGAAAAAGATCAACCAATTTCTATTGATGATTATAAAATTGGTGATATTATTCATAATACGTTAGTGCTTCCAAGTGGATGTACTTTAATTAATGTTGAAATGTTGAAAAAGATAGAAGTTCCTTGGTATAAAAGTGTTACTATTAGTGGTCGAGCCGCTTTAACTGAAGATACTTATATTTGTCAAAAAGTTAAAGATATTGGAGTAGATATTATTACAGATACTGGAATCCAATGTGTTCATGTCGATTATACTAAAGGTATGTTTTATGGACACCCATTAATTGTAAATTATGAAGACAATACAATTCGAGCTGAATATAGAGAATATTTTGCTCTTTAATTAAATTTTAAATCCGGCAAGATCTTAATCTAGATCTTGCCGGATTGAATGTAAAAAGATATGGAAAAAATAAAAACTTTTATAATAAATTTTAATAGATTAAAGTGGCCAGTTTTAATGGCTGAATATTTATTTCAAATTTCAGAATTAGAAGTTATTTTTATTGATAATAATTCTAATTATCCGCCGCTTTTAGAATGGTATAATAAACAAAATGAATTTGAAATAATTAAAATGGATAATAATTTTGGTCATAATGTTGTTTGGCTAACAGATATATTAAAAAAATATGTTCAAGATTATTATATTGTTACAGATCCAGATCTTTATTTAAATAATATTCCATTAGATTTTCTAGATGTTTTAAAAGAAGGTTTTGATAAATATCCAGAATCTTGTAAATGTGGTTTTAGTTTAGACATATCTGATTTTAAAGAGCCATATACAGAATATCAAAAAATAATATTAAATAGAGAAAAAAATTTTTGGTTATCCGATAAATATGATGGTAAATTTTATTATAAGATGGCAATTGATACTACCTTTGCATTATATAATAAATCTAGATATAATAATTTGTCCGCTGTTAGAACTGATAAACCATATACGGCAAAGCATTTGCCTTGGTATTATTCTGAAGACAATTTAACAGAAGAAGATATTTATTATATTGAAACTTCAAATAGTAGTTGTTCTACAAAAAAACAAATGGAGTTATTTTTATAATGGATTTATCATTTATTATTCCATGTGACAGTTTTTCATATTATAATTTATCTGGTTATGAATATTGTAAAGAATTTAATCGGCAAGATCTTTTATTAAAAACATTACAAAAATATAAAGAATTATTAAATAATAGATCTGAAAAGATTGAATTTATTATTGTTAGTAGAACTATTTTCAATTTAGATTTTTTAAAAGATTTAAATCTTGATTTAAAATTAATAAATTATGTTTATGATGATTCTAATGGATTTGCTCCAAGTAAAGCATTTAATTTAGGAACATTATCAGCTCTTGCTGGTTATATATGTATTACATCTCCCGAAGTTATTCCAATAACAAATGTTATTAATCAAGTTTTTAATTTACCAAAAAATAATTATATTTGTAAATGTATAGATCAAAATAAAGATTTAACAAATGGAATGGTATTAGTAGATTCAAATTTTAGATCAAATGTTCCTAGTATGTATTTTTTAGCATTTTATTTAAAGCAAAACATATTAGATATAAATGGTTGGGATGAAGAATTTATGAATGGGTTTTCTTTTGAGGATGATGATTTTGGTAATAGATTTATTCGAGCTGGATTTAATTTTTCAGTTAGAAATGATATAATTGGATTACATCAATATCATCCGCGAATCGATTTTTCAATTTCAGATTCTGAACAAAAGATTAAACGTAATAGGGAACATTTTTTTAATAATAACAATCAAAACATTATAAAGTGTAGAAAAGGTATTGATCAATATGCTTTTAAATAGTTTTGTATCTGCGAATGCATTTCCTCATAAAATTTTAAGAGATATACCATTATTAACTTCTATTATTGAAAAAAAGAAAATTCTTCCAAGGCATGTTCAATTATCTCCCACAAATAAATGTAATTTAAATTGTAGTTTTTGTAGTTGTAAACTGCGCGATCTTTCTCAAGAATGGAGTTATGACGATTTACTTCAAATTGTGAATATATTAAAAAAATTAGAAGTTATAAGTGTGACAATTACTGGTGGTGGTGAACCACTATTGTATAAATATATTAATAATTTAATATGTGCTCTTGCCGATAATAATATTAAAATTGGTTTAGTAACAAATGGTTGTTTTAAATTATCTAAAGAAATTATTAATAAAATTACTTGGTGTAGAGTATCATTTAGTGATGAACGAAGTTTTAATAATAAATTTTTAGATAATATACATTCAATGTCTAATTCAAATATTGATATGGCTTTTAGTTATGTTTTAACTTCTAAACCTAATTTTACCAATGTGGTTAATATAATTGATCTGGCAAATGAACTAAATTTTACTCATATTAGATTAGTTTCAAATATATTAGATCCAAGTTCTGCAGAAAATTTAGATTATATAAAGCAACAACTTCAAATTTTAGACATTGATGATTCTCTTGTAATATATCAACCACGAAATGAATATAATAAAGGATCTAAAAGATGTTTAATAAGTTTACTTAAACCTTTTATTTATTCTGATGGCAATATATATCCTTGTTGTGGTGTGCAATACGCATTATCTGATGAAAAATGTACACTTCCTCAAAAAATGATTATGGGAAATTATACTAATTTAGAAGATATAATTAATAATCAGAAACATTTTAATGGTTCAATTTGTGATATTTGTTATTATCAAAATTATAATGATTTATTAAATATATTGATGACAAATTTGAAGCATGTTGAATTTTTATAATTTACAAACTATGAAAGGTAAATAATAATGCCAACAATTCTTAATATTTCAAGACTACATCAACAAGAATTGTCTCATGTTTTGAAAATGTTACCAGATAATATGGAAGAGCAATATGTTACTACTGGATATAAAATTATTAATCCAGATGACACTCCTACAGAGATGGGAATGATTGCTCCAAGAAATATAACAGTTGATGAATATTTATTAGAGCTTGCTGAATTTAATCAAAAACATCAAATGGATATGATGCAATCTAGTATTTCTATTCTTGAAACATATACTAAAGAAAATATACCATATCCAGATATTTATAATAATATTAGAATTATTGATGCTAATACTGTTCCTTATGATATTGTTAATCAAGGATATGATCTTATAGTTGTTGGTATTTCGGATGCTGGTGTTAATATTTTTTCTAAATGTAAATACAGTACAGATCTTATGGATTCTAATTTTGAAGAATATTCACAATTGCAAAAACTTTCGGATGCTCGAGATGCAGGTATTCCTATAATTTTTACGCATGATTGTCTTGAAGTTAATTCTTTTTCTGAGCCATATCCAGATGATTATTTAGCACTTTGTGGCAATTTTGGAATATCTAGTAATGGTGTTGATAATGATAATTTAAAAGAGATTAAAAGTATTATTTGTATAAATTCAGAACATTCAATTATGACTTCTTATTTTGAATTACCTGAAATTTTAGAAGTTCAACCAACGCACACTGGTGGACTTGTTTTAAAAGAAGATGCAAATATTATTTATGAAAATTCAGATTTAGCTTCGGCAAGATCTAATTATTATTTGGCAACATATGAAGAAGAAGGTAAAGGAAAAATTGTATTATGTCAATTAGGTCATTGTTTCGGAAATTTTAAACAATTTTTTAGACCTTCTATTGAAGAATGTAAAATTTTAGTAAACTCTATTGTTTGGTGTTTACAGTAATAAGAATTTAAATCCAGCAAGATCTTAATCTAGATCTTGCTGGATTTAAAATAAAAAAGGATAAATTGTGAACCACCCGGCGACAAAGAAGCGATAACTAGAAATAGTTAATTCTAATTATCACTTCTCTGATCACACGGGCTTCAATTAGTAATAGTTGAAGCCCAAAGTTCACCAGACTCAGTTAGAAGAAATTCTAGCTACGTTATCTGAGATATAGACACCTAGGGATGTCGCTCCAGTTCCTTGCTCTGTCGTGGCTCTGTAAACATCGCTAAAGGGTAGGTGAAGTCAACCACATTGTGAAGCCAAGCGCTGGGACAAAGTACTATATGATACTCAAGAGTATTTTATCAAAGGTAGAGGATCACATGGATACGCTGCGCTATCAAATGTTTATGGAAACAAAATCGATCTACATCCGATACCTAAATTCAGTAAAATGAAACGCTTATCCGCGAGAAAATCATGGATTATGATAGAAGATTACTTTTAAAGTACTTAATCCGATATCATTAACTATCACAAAAACCAATAGTAAAAAGGAGAAGGCTAGTTCCTCCCAGCGACAAAGTGTCGATTAATAGTAAAAAATTATTAATTTAAAAAAGTAAAAGATCGACACTTTGATCACGCGGATTTCCCTAGCCGAAGCTAATATGAAACTATTATCAAATTTAAAAAGAATAAGTTTAGATATAATTGCCGTTATAAGTATTGTTTTATTAGTAGTTTTTATTCCATATAATTTATTTCCTATTGAAGCTAAATTGGGACTTTTTTCTATTTTCATTACTAAATTTATTTTAGTTAGTGCCGCTGTTATACATGCTCATATTACTAGAAAATTATTATTTCCATATATTGATTTTAAGCAAGAAACAAATTTATCCAATAATATTATGATCATTACTTGGTATGCTATGATCATATTCGCTTTTTCTAGAGGTGGTTGATCAAAATGATGAGCATGTATTAGTAAAATATGTTACTACTGATCGTATTTGTCTTATAGAAAAATTTTCTAAATTAAATAATTTAAAACTTTTAGCGGCAAAAAATTTAGAAATTATTAAGAATAATTTTAATGATTTGAAAAACATAAATGTATATTGTAATCAACTATCTTCCGATTTAGAGAAAGAATTATTTATACTTTTATTTGATATTGTAAATATTTCAGATATTATTAGGCATAGATTATATATTGTGTATTGTGATATTATTAATAAATCTTGCCGAATTTTAAATATAAAGGAGGATTAATTGTTTTTAAAATTTATTATTTTTATATTGATATTAATAACACCATCTACTAGCTATTCAATTGATAGATGTCGAGAATATATTATTGAAGTTCGAAATCAACATATTCGATACTTTGGACCTAGTTTTCCATGGTGGTATGGATTAGGTCAATTAAAACAAGAATCGTGTTGTAGATCTTCAGTTACTGCATTCGATGCTGGAATGGGAATAGCACAATTTATGCCTTCTACTCATAAATATGTTGAAAAACTAATGGGTGTTAAATTAGATCCATATAATCCAGCTAATGCTATTAGAATGCAAGCTTTTTACATGTCTACTATTCATAAACAAAATAAATTTAAAGATAAGAAACTTTGGCTTACTTATCAGGCATATAATGGTGGATGGAAATTATTATATGTTGAATCTGCGAGAGCTCAAAGTGAGAAATGGTTACCAATGAGAGAGAGTTGTCAAAGAAAAACTATAAAATTAAAAAGTGGAAGTTTGTTAAACTTTTGTGATGTAAATTATGATTATTCAAAAAAAGTATTTAAATATGGCAATTTATATAGAGTTACTAAAGATGGTCAAGAATATTGGTAAAATATTAGTAGAGAATTTTATGATTTCAATTATTGAAACCGTTTTACAAGAAGAGATTATAAGAAATATTGCTGTGAAATTTATGAAAAAACCTGGTCAATCTTCGATCGGTGTTGTAAATCAAGTTAGTGAAGCTGCTAAAAATGCTATGAAGGAAACTGACGTTGGTAACGTAATTACCAATCGAGCGGTGACTCTTGCCGCTGCAATGTAAGATTAAAAAGGAAGTTTAAAAATGACAAATTTTTTTAAATTATATAAAGTACCAATTCTTTTAATTATATTAGGAATAGTTTCTATTATATTTGTTATATCTTCTTTTAATTTATACGGCAAAGATTATGTTACTGAAATAATTCAAGAATTTGTTCAAAAAGAAGTGAAACAAATTCAAGAAGAATATCAAAATCAAATTAAGTTAAAAGATGAGCAAATTCAGGAACTTACTAATAAACTTTCAGAATCTGAAGAACTTTATTTTGCACTAACAAAAAGAGTGAAAAATGTCGAATCAAAAATTCAGACTAGAAAACAACCACAAACTACTATTGAGCTTCGGAATCGTTTTATTCAGCTTGGTTATAAACCCACTAATTAATTTATCATATGCTGGTGATATTTGTTTTAGCGAAAATGATGCTAAACAAATGCTAGTACAATTAGAATCTGTTGCCGATTATAAAGAGCAAATTGAATTAATGAAATCTGCAAATCAAGAATTATTAAAACAAATAGAATTATTAAAACAAGTTAATAAATTACAAGTCGATCAATTAACTACTTATAAAAAAACTATTGATGCTTATGATGCTTTATTAAAAAGTCAAAAAAATGCATACGAAAAACAAATTGAAAATGAACGACCTTCAATATTTGGAAAGATATTTGCCGGTGTGGGGGGTATTGGTGCTGGTATATTAATTGGTTTAATTTTGTAAAAAGATATAGGGGATTTTTAAATCATGTTTACGGAATTTGATAATAGAAGATTATTTGATGTTTTATTTCAAAATCCATACCAGGCGATATTAATTATAGATGTTAGTAAAAATTCTAAAATACTTGATGCAAATACTAAAGCATTGCAATTATTTAAATATTCTCTTATTGAAATTAAAAATTTAACAATTTTTGATTTAATAAAAGAAACTAAAGATGATATTAATAATTTATTATTAAAAAAAGATTCTTCATTTGAAATTAAAGAAGAAAAATTTATTGATAAATTTGGAAATATTATACCTATTAAATCTTCATTTTCTTTTATATCCTCAGATGATACTACTCTTGCTATTTCTTTAGTATGTGATCTTACTTTAGAGAAAGAAAGAGAAGAAGTTATATGTATAAATGAAAAAAGATATAAAGCAATTGTAGAGGACCAATCTGAACTTATTTGTAGATTTGATAAAGATGGTAAGTTAACCTTTGTTAATAATGCATATTGTAAATATTTTGATCAAACATATGAAGAATTGATTGGTAAATATTTTTTAGATTTAATTCCTGAAGAAAGTAAAGAATTTGTTAAAAATTCTATTAGTGTTATAAATTATAATAATCAATTTAATTGTTATGATCATAAAGTGGCTTTGAAAAATGGTGAAGTAAGATGGATGCATTGGTCTGATAGAGGAATATTCGATAAATCTAGAAATATTGTTGAGTATCAATCTATTGGAATAGATATAACAGATAGGAAGAAATTAGAGACTAAATTAATTAAAAGTACTTTAAAGTATAAAGGAATTTTAAATTCTTTACAAGATGGATTTTATAGAGTTAATGATAAAGGTAATATAACTTATATAAGTTGTTCAGCTCTCGAGATTATTGGTTATGGAAATCGGCAAGATATTATTCGACAACCAATTGAAAGTTTTTTTGTTGATCCAAGTGAATTTCGAAAAATTTTTCATAAGTTGAAAAGTGCCGGTGGAAAAATTGACGATCAAGAAACTGAAATTTATATAAACAATAACAAAAAAATAACAATTCGATATAATGCTCAATTTGTATATAATGAGAAAAATGAAATAGTAGGGACACAAGGCACTTTTAAAGACATAACAGAGCAAAAGAAACGAATGAAAGAAATTATTAAATTATATCAAGTTGTTGAAAACATCCAATCTGGAATATTAATATTATCTCCAGATGGAACTATAGAATATGCGAATCCAATGGTCTCTAAAATAACTAAATTAAAAACTTCCGTTATTGGTAAAAAACTTAAAACTTTTATAAATTTTGATAGTTCTATTAATCAATCAATAATTTTTAATTCAATTGATCAAACTGGTAAATGGTTTGGCCCGGCATATTGTCTTCAGATCGATTCTAATTATGAAAGAGTTCCAATTGATATAATGTTTTCTAAATTTATAGATAGTTCTGGAAATCTTTCAATAATTGTGAGTTTTACTGATGTGTCTGAACGTTATGCTTTGATGAAAAAGATAAAAGAACAATCACAGATGTATGAAGAACTCCACGCTAATATGTTAGTATTAGTTAATAAAATGGATGAATTTAATGTTTCCAAATTTGAAAAGATAAATAAGCTTGAAAAAGAATATTCAAGATCTATGGAAAACATTGGTCTAGCTAGGAGTTTGTAAATGACTGTATTCGATATTTCTGATGAAAAATTTCCATCTGTGAGTTTATTAATTAAAACTGCATTTCAAAATTATGAAATTGCAATTACTAAATATGAAAAGCTCTTGGTGGATAATATATCATTCAATGTTTTTGTGAGAGAAAAATTAGAAAAACTTCCAATCGAATCTGAAATTCGAAAAGTACTGGAAGAATTTGTAAAAGATGCTGATAAAAGAGTTCAATATCAACAAGATAAATTAGAAGTTACCGAAAAAGAAAATAATAAATCTGTAAGTGATTTAATGAAAAATATTAATAGTAATTTGAAAGATCTCATTTTTAAATTTAAGATTATAATGGGATGGCTAGCAATTGTTTCTGTTGTAGGTTCTGGTGCATTAGCTTATATAAATTATGCAAATAAATTAACAAAATCTTCAGAAAGAATGGCTCGAGCTATTCCTGATCAGACAATTCATTACTCTAAAATTTATCCGGATAAAACTGGAAAATTGTTTTTTGAATATTTAGATGCTAATGGTAATTTAGTTAAAGTTCCGATTGATGTGAATAATAACAACTGACGTGGTCGGCCCTCTTGTTCTAATTTCTAGAATAAGAGATTTAAAAACAAAAAATAAAAATGGAAAGGTTAGAGAAAATTACTATGGACAAAAATCTGAAATGTAAAGACTGTGGAGCTGAGTTTGTTTTTACTGAAGGTGAACAAAAATTCTATACAGAAAAGAATTTTCCAGATCCTATTCGGTGTCCGGAATGTAGAAAAGTAAAGAAGAGTAAATCTAATGGGAAAAATAACAATAAACAGTAATTTAAAATTACCTTTATGAGATCGCGCCGATTAAAAATCTCAAAGGGTGAAAAAAGGATATCAGAATTTTTAGATCTACATAATATATCATATGTTCGAGAAAAATCTTTTGTTAATTGTATTAATCAAAAAGGCAATAAACTAAGATTTGATTTTTATTTAGAACAATTCAATTTATTGATTGAATATCAAGGACATCACCATATTAAACCCATAAATAAATATAGAAGAGCTAAAATCGTACACGAAAAAACTGTTATTCATGATAAAATTAAAGAATCGTTTGCGATTGAAAATAAGATAAATTTATTTAAGATATATTATGTAGATTATAATAAAGTTGAAGAAATTCTGACTAATTTAATGATAGAAATTTTTAAGGAGAACGGTGATGATTTCGATTGTTGATTTGTTTTATGAACAAGATAATATTCAATGTCCTCTGGATACTGCCTTAAAAGCTGGAGAGGATGTAAAGTTATATAAACAGGGCCCGGGTAGACGATATGCAGGAAGAGGTCGGGGAGGAAATAATAAGATTGAAGGATTTGGTGGACGGTTTGGTGGTGGTCCTGGAAAAGGTATTGGGATTAATGGTGCATTTGGAAGATCTAAAAAGCCAGAAATTACATTAAAACCCGATGGAACTATTAAATCTGACGTTCCAGAAAAATAAGAAAAATGAAAATTGGAGATGAAATGGAAGAACAAGAAAAAGAAGTTAAAGAAAATTTTTCTAAAAATGTTATTAATTTAGAAGAGAAGTATAATCGCAAGCAGCGACGAATTATGCAAAGTAAGATGGCAAAAGAAGAAAAAGCCAAACAAAGAGTTTTAGCTATGAAAGGTAATGTTCCTATAACTCGTAAAGAGTTTGTTGGTTTATTTCAATCGGCTCAAAAACTTCGAGATAGATTATATTATGTTGACGTTTTAACTGCTGCTATAGAGAAACTTCTTATTGAAAAGAATGTCATTACTGAAGAAGAATTGGGTAAATATATAAAAGAAGAATCTGATAAAGCAATTGAATTCAAGAAGATACAAGAAACTCCTAAGGATTATGAGAATAGATTAAAGAGATGTATTGAATTAAATATAAATCCAAATATTTCAAATATTGGTCAACAAATCTATGAAGATACTGAAGTAAGTATTGAAGAAAAGACCAGGTTAGCTACTGAATATAAGTTAGAAATTTTATTAAAAGCTTTAGAAAATAAACAACAATTAGATAACACTCCTGCTTAATTAAAATCCGGCAAGATCTTAATCTAGATCTTGCCGGATTAAAATGATATAAATCATTTAAATTTGCAAATAAAGGAGACTTCAAGTGCCTAAATATATCAATAAGTCTACAGTACCTATTTATTATGGAAATACTGTTTTTGTTCCAAATAAAGAAGCTCAAACTTATAATGTAATACCTGTAAGGGCGTTTACGGTAGGATCAGTTGCTGAAACATTTGATATTGTATTAGGTGTTAATGATGAACTTTATATTAGATTTAATGAAGAAACAGCTTGGACAATTGTTACTTTAACTGCTGGTGTTGCTAGAACTGCTGCTCAAATTGTTTCAGATATTAATACTGCATATGGTTCTGTTGTAGCATCTTCTGAAAATGGTAAAATTAGATTAGATGCTCCAATTGTTAGTAATATTTTAAATTCCGTTTATATAGCAACTACTGCTATGGGTAGTACGGCTGCGGTTACTTTAGGTTTAACTACTGGTGGAGCTAATCCAGTTAGTAAAGTATCTTTACAAGCTTTTTATTTAAGTGAAAATGCAGAAAATTATGTTGTAACTTCTGCTAATAATAATTTTATTTTTAAAGTAAATAATAGTGATTGGATCACTGCTACTTTAACTATTGGTGCTGCTAGAACTGCTGCCGAAGTTGTTGCAGATATCAATTCTGCATATGAAATAGCAACTGGTGATCCTAATAAAGTAGCGTTTGCAGTAGTTCCTGTTACTATTGGTGGTAATGTTCATGTAAAATTAGCAGCTCCGATCATTAATAATACTGATTCTCGTTTATATATTAAAACAACTGGAAATACATCTCTTATACTTTTAGACATTGAATCTGATGATTATAATCCAATAGCAGTTTCTTCATATCCGATGTTGTATCGGACATCTGTTCTGCCTCTTTTTAATCCTATTATTAGTGAAACTATTGTTACTTTTGCTGTTGCAGGAACGCAATATTATTATATTTCAGATCCTGTTCTTTGTAAAGTTCTTCAAATAAACAGAGTTACAATTGGTGGTGGATTATTATTTAATATATATTTAGAGGATGTTTCGAATACTCCGCCGATAACATTGGGTAATTCTGAAACATTTGAAATGAATCTTCAAAATTATAAATTTTCAAAATTAGTAATAGTTACTACTGGAACTGGATCTTTAACTATTAGAGAATTAATAAGTTAAAAAAAGAAAGAGAAAAGTAAAAATGATTAAAATTTTAATCCTTAATGGAACACCACAATCAGGTAAAGATACATTTTGTGATTTTATAAAAGATATTTGTAAAGATAAAATTGTTTATTATGAAAATATTTCTTCTGTAGATCATATAAAAGAGCTTGCCGAATTATATTTTGGTTGGGATGGTAAAAAAGATTTTGCCGGTAGACAATTATTATCTGATTTAAAAGATGCTAGTACAAAATATAATAATGGACCTTTTAATGAAGTTATTAATAAAATTAATATGTCTATGTTTTATAATTCTAAAAAATATATGGATTTTTTATTTACAATTCATTGTAGAGAAATTCCAGAAATTGAAAAATTTAAAGAATATTATAATGAAATTTGTTCCAATTTTTGCTATACTGTTTTTATTAAAAGAAATTTAATTGATGATAATAAAAATTGTTACTGTGACCGGCAAGATTATTTAGAAAATTATAAATATGATATTATCATCGATAACAATTCTGATTTAGATAGTTTAAGACGGAAAACTTCAGATTTATTGCGAACACTTAAGCTCTTGCCGGATTAAAAATTTTATTAAAACTTTTTCTAAAAGGAAAGATTTTACAATTATGAGTACACTAATTAAATATGGTGAATCTTTAATAAGTTCAACAAAAATATCTTCAGATAGGACTGATCCTACTGGTTTTATAGATAGAACTTCTTCAACTATTTCTTTTACTAATTTAACTAGAACTTTTACTATAGCTCCAACAGGATCTAATTTTATTATTTATCAAAATGGTATTTCATATACTAAATTGACAGAATCTATTATTATTTCAAATACTGAAGGTATTCATATTATTTATTATGATAATGGGATTTTATATGATGGAACAGGTTTAACAATTTCACAAGTATCTAATATTATTAGAACTAAAGCAATAGTTTGTATTATTTATTGGGATGTAACTAATCAAGAAGCTATTTATGTTGGTGAAGAACGGCATGGAATACAAATGGATGGTTCTACTCATGTTTATCTTCACTATACATTTGGTCTTCAATATTTAAGTGGTCTTGGTTTAGGAAATTTTGTAATTGGTGATGGATCATTAGATACACATTCTCAATTTTCTATTGATTCTGGAGATGTTGCTGATGAAGATATTTATTTACCAATTTCGGCAATAATTTCCACTACTGGATTGCCGATTTATTATATGCTTAGTACAGGTCAATGGCGAAAAGAAATTAACACTGGTTATTCTGTTCTTAAAACTGGAATTGTCGGTGAAGATAGGTTAGCATATAATCAATATACTGGTGGTGCTTGGCAATTAACCGAAGTTACTAATAATGATTTTGTTCTTTGTCATATTTTTGCAACAACAGAAAAAGATAATCCTTTAATTGCTATTGTTGGGCAAGATCAATATATTAATATTGATGATGCAAAAGATGGTTCAGAATCTGAAATTAGAAGCTTAATTTTAAATAATATTTTATTTCCTGAAATTCATCCAATCGCATCCATTATATTTCAAACATCTGACAGTTATTCTAACACTACTAAATCAAAAATAGTATTAACTGCAGAGGGTGATAATTATATTGATTGGCGAAGTAAATTTGTTTCAAGAGTAGAGCTCACTTCTTCTGATCATAATGAATTAATTAATTTACAAGGAGGTGCTGTTGGAGAATATTATCATTTAACAGCTGCTGAAAATGCTGTTCTTAAAAATGTTTATACAGATGGTACTACTGTTAGAATTAGAAATACTGCCGATAGTTTGGATGCTCCTATTACTGCATCTACAGGATCTTTTAATGCACCACCTATTATAACTACTTTTGCTGGAACCGTATCAAGTTCTGGAACTACAGTTACTTTTAGTTCTACTGCTGATGCAATTCTTGCAGGATATTGTGTTACAGATCCTCAATTTGGAACAACTATAATTGTTGGAGGTCAAACTAGATATATTAGTAGTTGGATATCTTCTACTCAATGTACTGTTACAGTAGCTCCTTCTCCAGCTTGGAGTTCTACTGCTATTACTTCGATACAAGGCCCAATTAATATTTTATTAAAAAATGATGGAACATGTGGTGGTTGGGTGGATGCAAATGGAAATTTATATGTGGTCGGATCCACTAATGTAATAGGGTCTGTAAGTGCAGGGCTTAAAGTTGTCACCCAGGCGGCCACCGATACCCTCACCGCCGCCGAGTGTCGGGGGTGTG
>Ga0265294_10005311_pt1 | contig 15748 bp, 13 predicted proteins | sample MunlanPumphouse3_FD_192504 | JGI IMG/M metagenome (GOLD analysis project Ga0265294, IMG submission 192504) | Groundwater microbial communities from a municipal landfill in Southern Ontario, Canada - Pumphouse #3 | ecosystem: Environmental > Aquatic > Deep subsurface > Groundwater | place...
CAATTTACCCAAAAGGATGGGGAGGCTTTCAATGCTGTTGATGATGTTTCTTTCCATGTTGCTAAAGGTGAAATTGTCTGTTTACTTGGTGTGAACGGTGCAGGGAAAACAACAACAATGCGAATTCTCTCAACAGTGTTTGAACCCACTTCCGGAACAGCAGAGATTGAAGGTTATGATATTGTTAGAGAAGGAAATGATGTTCGCCGTAATCTGGGCTTTCTCTCAGGAGATACAGGTTTATACACTAGATTAAAAGTAAGAGAATTCTTAAGGTATTTTGGCGATCTTTATGGCTTAGACCGTAGAGTAACTGATGCTCGAATTGAAGAAATGGCTGATATGTTGGATATGCGTCAGTTCTTGGACAAAAAGATAGACTTTCTTTCTACCGGAATGCGACAGAAAGTATCAATCGTCAGGTCAATTATTCATAATCCTCCTGTAATGATTTTAGATGAACCTACAGCTGGATTAGATATTTTAACAGCCCGAAATATTGTTTCTTTTATCAAAAGATCAAAAGAAGAGGGAAAAAGTGTTCTCTTCTCTACCCATATTATGCGAGAAGCTGAAAGATTAGCCGATAGAATCGTAATGATTCATAAAGGGAAAATTCTAACAGAAGGAACCTTGGAAGAGTTAAGAGAAAGGACTCAACTTGCAGATTTAGATGATATATTTGTCTATTTTGTGAATAAAATGACTGAACAAGAGGTGGTAGAAGATGAATCATAAAAAAATTAGAAAAATATATTTTAAAGAGTTACTAGAAGTCTATCGCGATAAGAGAACTCTCTTCTCAACTATTTTGTTACCCCTGATACTCTATCCTGTTCTCTTTATTGGAGTCTCTTCTCTCATGACTCGTCAAACACAGAAAATGGAAGATGAAACAAAAACAATTGCCTTAGAGAACTTCGATGCTTATGCTGATTTTGATAATGAAGAATTAAACTATGTTGTGGAAAATATTCAACAAAAACTTGAATCTGATGTTAAAATTAAAATCTATCCTAACAAAACTGGTATTGACACTTTGCTTAAAGATGGTGTTATTCATACCATTGTTAGATTAGATTCTATATCCTTTGAACAACCTCAAACCTATTTCTTCGAATACAAATTTGATGGCTCTAGTGATAAAAGTAATTTAGCAATGAAAGAGGTGAAAACCTTAATAGGTGAGTTTGAAAAGGACTTGATCAGATTAAGGTTGAGCTCCATTACTGATTTAGCTCAGGATGACGCTTATTTAAATCCCCTCTCGCAAGAAGCTAAAATGACAAATGTAGCTTCTTCTGAACAAATGTTAGGTATGATAGTTGGGAGAATACTTCCTTATCTCCTAATCATGCTCCTAATTAGCGGGGGAGCTGTGGTGGCTACAGATTTAGTTGCAGGTGAGAAAGAGAGAAAAACTTTAGAAACTCTCTTAGTATCTTCAGTGTCACGCAATGAAATAGTTTTAGGTAAGTTCTACACTATTGTTACAGCATCTTTAGTAAATGTCTTTATCAATATGATTAGTATGTACCTCTCCTTTAAACACATGGTCGGACAGACTGGTTCTTCCATGGCTGGAGCAAATATACCTCTATCTTCTTTCGTATGGGTATCACTATCCTTGCTACCATTAGTGGCTTTGGTTAGTGCCTTGTTATTGATAATTTCTACTTATTCACGAAATATGAAAGAAGCTCGAAGCTATGAAAGCCCGATCCTCTTAGTTGCGATGATGCTTGCTATGATTTCCATGTTCCCTGGTTTCGAAATGAATAAAGGATTAGCCTTAGTTCCAATTATAAATATATCACTGTTATTTAAAGAAATCATGCTATCTGGTGTTAATTTTGTCCATTATGGCATAACTGTAGGATCCACATTAATCCTTAGCATTATTGCTATATTTATGACTATTAAAGTCTTTGCTTCAGAGAAAGTTCTTTTTAGAACTCAAACAGAAACCTCATTAAAAGGGATCAGAAAAGATAAAGGACAGCTTTTAACTCCTGCTATTGGTATTGTATTCTATATGATAATGTTAGGACTTCTCTACTATGTCGGATTTGCATGGCAAAGAAAAGCTTTGGTAGGCAATACTATAGATCAAGAGATACTTATGAGAGAAGTGTTACAAACACAGGTAGTACTTATTGGTTTACCTGTTTTCCTATTTGTGAATTTTCTCTTTAGAAGAGGCAAGAATAAGGGTGATAAACGAGAAGTAAGACGTGAATCAAGAGCATTTTTAAGGCTAAGATCATTCAAAATTAGTAATTTAGTATTAGTCCCTCTTATCTCAATCCCTGCAATTATTATTTCCTCATGGCTTACTCAGATAGTAAATTACTTCTATCCGATTCCAGAAAAGTATTTCGCTGGGATGATGGAGTTAATGACAGGAAAAGACTTGCCTATCTCAATTATCATTGGAGTAATAGCTCTTGCTCCTGCTGTCTTTGAAGAGTTGTTGTTTAGGGGATTGTTTCCTCGTTTCTTTGAAAAAAAGAGTGTATGGTCTGCGATTATTATTACTGGTTTACTCTTTGCTGTTTTCCATTTAGATTTCTTTAAAATTCTACCTATAACTTTCTTAGGTTGCTGGTTAGGTTACCTTCTTTATGTAAGTAAGAGTATATATATACCTATGTTAGCTCACTTCTTAAATAACTTAATTGCAGTGCTGATTGGCCAAGAAATTATTCCCGAAAAATACTCAATGCTGGCAGAGGGGAAAGATATAACTTCAATATTGATACTAGCCGGTGCTCTAGTCTTGTTCTTCGGTTTAAATTACGTAATATTTAAAGTAAATAATGGTTTTAAGGAGATTGAATAATGTGTGGTATAGTTGGTTATTTAGGAAGAAATAGTGCGGTTCCTATTGTACTTGCAGCACTAAAAAAGTTAGAATATCGTGGCTATGATAGCTCAGGAATAGCTATTTATAATAATGACGAACTTAAGGTCTTTAAGGAAAAAGGAAAGATTTTTGAATTGGAATCGTCACTACCTCAACCAAATTTAACTATGTCTAATATTGCTATTGCTCACACCCGTTGGGCTACTCATGGTGAACCCACTAAGTCAAATGCTCATCCTCATCAGGATAAATTTAAGAATATTGCTTTGGTTCATAATGGGATTATCGAGAATTATAAGCAGTTGAGAGATGTGTTGATAGAACATGATGACTATGTTGAGGGTGAAACAGATACTGAAATTTTAGCTCATGTGATAGGATACTTTTATAACAAAAAGAAAAATTTAGAGGATGCTGTTCGATCAGCACTTCAATTAGTAGAAGGAACTTATGGAATAGCAGTCTTTTGTAAAGATAATCCTAAGCAGATTATTGCTGCCCGAAAAGGCTCTCCTCTGATTCTTGGGGTTAGCAAAGATGCCTATTTTATCACTTCCGATGTTAATGCAATTCTTACCCATACGAATCAAGTTATCTATCTTAATGATAATGAAATGGCTGTAATTAACGAAGAAAACTATATAATTACTACTATTGATAATGTCCCTGTTGACCCAGAAATAGCTACTATTGAATGGGAAGCCTCTGCTATAGAAAAGAATGGCTACAAACACTTTATGCTTAAAGAAATTTTTGAACAAGCAACAACAGTAAGGCATGCTTTTAGAGGTAGATTATACGATAGTATGGCAACTGCTCGTTTAGGTGGATTAAATATGTTACCTTCTGAACTAAGAAAGGTAAAGCGAATTCAGTTGTTAGCTTGTGGTACCTCCTATTACTCTTGTTTACTGGGGAAATACTTGATAGAGAGGATGGCAAGACTACCTGTCGAAGTTGAATATGCTAGTGAATATCGTTATCGCAATCCAATAATTGAAGATGAAACGTTAGTTTTTGTGGTAAGCCAATCTGGTGAAACAGCCGATACCTTGGCTGCTATGAAAGAAGCCAGTGCTAAAGGTGCTAGAGTAATGGGAATTACTAATGGCATTGGAAGCACTATCGCTCGCGAGTCAGATGGAGGAGTCTATATCTACGCCGGTGCTGAGATAGGAGTAGCTTCAACTAAAGCTTTTACTTCTCAAGTAACAATTCTTTTCCTCTTGGGACTTCTTTTTGGAAGAATGAGTGTAATCTCACCTGTTGTAGGCATTGAATATATTAAAGCTCTAAGAAAAATACCTGAACAGATTGGTGAAATTCTTAAGCTTAATGATAAAATAAGAGTCATTGCTAAAAAAATAAAAGACTCAACTAATGCTCTCTATCTAGGAAGAGACTTACATTTCCCAGTTGCCTTAGAAGGAGCTCTAAAGCTCAAAGAAATATCTTATATCCATGCTGAAGGATATCCAGCCGCTGAGATGAAACACGGGCCAATTGCCCTTATTGACGAAAATATGCCTGTTATTGCTATTGCCCCTAAAGATGTTCTCTATGATAAAATAATTTCCAACTTGCAAGAGGTTGTAGCCCGTAAAGGCAGATTGTTTACAATTATAACTGAAACTGACGAACAGATAGAAAGCATGTCAGAAGAAGTTCTAATTATCCCTAAAACATTGTCAGAACTTCAACCTATATTAACTGTCATTCCACTTCAATTACTGGCCTACCATGTGGCTGACTTGAGAGGACTTGATGTAGATCAACCACGTAATTTAGCAAAGAGTGTAACTGTTGAATAAAAAAGTTAGTAGCTAAACCGCATATAATCGGATTATGACAGCTACACTTAAAAAAAAATTTGCTTTGTTTACTAATTGATATAAATTGTCATTATTGAGTTACAAAATAACATATTACAATGTTATTTGGTGTTGGCAACGTTAATTATATTATAAATTATTTACTTGGAGGAATTAATGGTTAATAGAGCTAAGGAATTTAATAATATCTTGGATGTATTACAAGAAAATATGTCTATTAGAGATTCAGAATTGAAAAAATGTCCTGATTTAACAAAAATTGATTGCTTTTTATTGCAATTCCTTTATAATACTAAAGGTAAGGTGATAATGAATGATTTGGCTGATGTTATGAAAGTTTCTCATAGCAGAGTTACAAGATTAATGGATAATTTATGTGATTTAAATTTAGCCAAAAGAGAACATTCAGAAGAAGATCGAAGGCAATGGTATGCAACACTCACTACTGAAGGTGAGAATAAAGCTAAAATGATTTTTGATGTAGTAATAGAACATCAGAAAAAAGTTTTAAGCTTGATACCTAAGGATAAATTAGACGAAATGTTAGAATTTCTTGTAATTTATACAAAAGCCTTTGAACTGGTCACCCAAAAAATAAAAAAAGAAGGTGAAAGTTAATGATTGTTAAAACAATATGGAATGGAGATATGGAATTTGATTCTGAACTAAATGGACATCACATTATTCTTGATGCAAGTCCTGAAGTAGGTGGACACGATAAAGGTCCTAGACCAAAAGGTTTGTTACTCACTGCATTAACCGGTTGTACTGGTATGGATGTCGTTTCAATCTTGAAAAAGATGAAAGTTCTGGATTATAAATTTCGGATGGAAGTAGATGCTAACCAAACTACAGAGCACCCAAAATATTATAGTAAGATATGTTTAAACTATATTTTTGAAGGTGAAAACTTACCTATCGAGAAGATAAAAAAAGCTGTAAAACTCTCTGAAGATAGCTATTGTGGAGTTTCATTCATGCTAGCAAAAGCTTCAGAGTTAGAAACTAAAATAATCATAAATGGTGAAGAATTATGAAAAAATCAGTAATAATCCTAACCCTCCTATTTCTGATAATATCAGTTATTGGATGTGCTCAAGAAAAAGCTAAAGAGAATAATACATCTAAACAATTAGAGTGGTTAGAAGATTATGATTTAGCTCTCCAAAAAGCAGAAGCCGAAGATAAAATAGTATTAATCGACTTTACTGGTTCTGATTGGTGTAAATGGTGCATAAAGTTAGTCGACGAAGTTTTTTCTCATGAAGAATTCGTAGATTATGCAAATAAAAAATTAGTTATGTTAAAGATAGATTTTCCTACAACATTTCAACAGCTTCCTGCAGAAGAACAAATGAAGAGACAACGACTTCAACAGAGATACGGTGTCAAAGGATATCCTACTATCTTGTTAACTAACCCACAAGGCCAAGTGATTGGTCAAACAGGTTACCAGCAAGGTGGACCTCTAAAGTATATCGATCATCTGGAAAAATTAATAAATAAATAACCTAATGTGCTTATTGAATTAAAGTCCCTCGCTGTTGAGGGGCTTTTTTGATTGCAAAATGGACAATATAAAAACATAGAAAATGACGAGACTAAAAGGAATAAAGTGTAATGTTGCTACACTTTAATTAAAAGTATCCTACTAAACACAATCTGAAATAAAATCAAATTCTAAACATAGATAAGTTATGCTGTCAGTATTTTTTATCTATTCTCTTAATAAATTAGCACTTATAAGTAAACAAAAAAAAATATTTCTACTTTTGGAAAAAAAATTGCTTAAATTCCTTGACAAGTATCTTAAATCTCATTATATTATGTCTATGGATAAAACTAAAAATCACATAGAAGCAAAAAATCTAGTAAAGATATATGGTAAACGAAGAGTAGTCAATGATTTGAGCCTGAATATTGAACAAGGTGAGGTTGTAGGTATTTTAGGACCAAACGGAGCAGGAAAAACGACAACTTTCTACATGATCTTAGGTTTAACTAAACCTAACAAGGGAAAAGTCTTTTTTAATGATACTGATATTACTCATAAACCAATGTACAAAAGGGCTCAACTTGGTATTGGTTATTTAGCCCAAGCTCCTTCTATCTTTCATAAACTAACAGTTGAACAAAATATTCTAGCAATATTGGAAACTGTTAATGTCCCTAAAAAAAATAGGAAATCAATGTTAGATGAGTATCTTGGCGAACTAAATTTAACAAAAGTGGCTAAACAAAAAGCTTATACCCTTTCCGGAGGAGAAAGAAGAAAATTAGAGATTACCAGATCTTTAGTTACAAATCCTTCTTTCCTTTTTATGGATGAACCCTTTGCCGGGGTAGACCCTATTTCTATTAACGACATTCAAGATATTATTCTGAAACTTAAAGCAAAAAACATCGGTATCATGATTACTGACCACAATGTTACTGAAACACTTAAAATCGTTGATAGAGCATATATAACTTTTGAAGGCCAAATAATGGTTACTGGCACATCTGAAGAATTAATTAATAACCCTAAAGCTCGTGAACTCTATCTTGGAGATAGATTCCAGAGCAATACATTGGTGAAATAGAAAATGTTAAAACAAGTTTTAACCCAGAAACTAAAACAAGAATTAGCACTTAAACCAAAAATGCTTCAATCTCTGCAAATGCTAACTCTCCCTTTGATGGAGCTTGAACTGCATCTTAAACAAGAGATTATGAAAAATCCTTTGCTCGAGATGAGAGATATTGATGATTCTAATAATGAAGATGAAATCATCAGAGATGAAGAAATTGTTGAAGAGAAAGATTTAGGGGAAGAGAACGACGAGATTGCTAAAACTTTGGAAGAAGCACAAGAACTGACCGAGATCTTAGATACTTGGAATGAGTTCCATCAAATGACTAGCCATAATAAAGATTTTGTCTATAATAAAGATGATGAAGATGGTGCTTTATATGAAAAGTATTTGAGAGCTCCTGAAGATAAAATGGCTGAATACCTACTTCAACTTTATTCTTACCCTATGAGCGAAGAGGGATATGAGTTTGCTACTTACTTAATTGATTCCGTTGACCAATACGGCTTTCTTAGAGATGAAGGAGTAATTAAAGAAGTTGCAGAAATCTATGACCTTGACTATCAACAAGCCGAAGAAATACACAAGATAATTATGTCCCTCGACCCCAAAGGTTTGACTGCATGCAATATGTCTCAGTGCCTAATAGCTCAGTTAGATGATAGCCAAAAAGAAAATAAAATGCTAATTAATATCCTTGAAAACGATTTTGAGGATCTGATTCATCGAAGATATCAGAAACTAGCTGCTAAATATCAGGTTTCCTTAGATTATATTCTCTTTTTAAGAGACCAAATAGCCAAACTTGACCCTAAACCTGGCTTAAGATTAGTAGATAGTAATGATAAATATATTACACCAGACGTAATCGTTAAAGAGATAGGTGATGAATTTCTTGTTATCGTAAATGACTCTTATTCCCCTAATTTAGTCATTAACTCACGTTACCGAAGGTTGATTAATTCAGCAAATGTGGATAGAGAAACTGTTCACTATGTTAGAGATAAAATTAATTCAGCTAAATTCCTTATTAAATCTATGTATATGCGAGTAAGAACACTCGAGAGAGTAATGAAGTCTATTATTAAACACCAATATGACTTCTTTTATAATCAGACTGGGATTCTGCTTCCCTTAAATTACTCTTCTATTGCTGAAGATATTGGAGTTAGTGAATCTACTATTTCTCGCGTTGTCAAAGATAAATATGCTGATACTCCTTTTGGCATATACCCTCTTAAGAAGTTTTTTACCTCTACTGCAGGTATTGATAATAATTTTGAATCAATTTCACGTCAAAAAGTAAAGACATTTATCCAGAAATATGTTGATGCTGAAGATAAATCTAAGCCATTAACTGACCAGGATATCGTTAAAATGCTAAAAGAAGATGGTTTAAAGGTATCTCGACGAATTGTCGCTAAATACCGTGATGAACTAAATATACTAAACAGTCGATTAAGGAGAGATTAATGAAACATTTTAAAGTAGCCATTATTGGTGGAGGCCCAGGGGGCTATGTTACAGCTTTGAGATTGAAACAATATGATATTAATGCTGTAGTCTTTGAAAAAGAGAGATTAGGTGGCGTATGCCTTAATTGGGGATGTATTCCAACTAAAACTTTAGTTAAAACTGCGGAACTGTTCTCCGAAGTAAAAGATGCTCAAGAATTTGGTATTAAATTAGATAACCCTGAAATAGATTTTACTCAAATATATAAAAGAAAAGATGATGTCCGGGAAAGATTAGTTGGTGGTATTGAGTTTATGTTCAAAAAACTAGAATTGCCTTTAGTTAATTCTGTTGTTACTAAAATTACTAAAAAAGATGATCTTTTTTATATTACTTCCGAAAGTGAAGAGGTAACTGCTGACTTCGTAATCTTAGCTACCGGTTCTCAACCAACAGAACTTCCTTTTATGAAATTTGACCATAAGAAAATTCTTAGCTCAAAAGATATTTTACAATTAACAAAATTACCCAAAACTCTGGCAGTTGTCGGAGGTGGAGTAATTGGTTGTGAATTTGCTTCTATCTTCCAACAGTTAGGTACTAAGGTAACAATCATTGAGTTTTTACCAAGACTTTTAGCCGGCGAGGATGAAGAGATTTCTAAAAGAGTCGGTATGGCTTTTAAAAGAAATAAAATGAAACTTATCTTGAAGAAGGGCGTTAAGTCTTATGAAGAGACTGAAACAGGTGTCAAATTAACTTTAACTGATGGAAAAAGCGTGGAAGCAGAACAAGTTTTAGTTAGTGTTGGTCGTTCTCCACGTTGTGAAATTGAATTTGAAAATATTGAGTTGAAACGAAACAAAAATTCTATAGTTGTGGATGAATATATGCGAACTGGAGTAGAAAATCTTTATGCAATAGGTGATTTAAATGGGAAGCAACTACTTGCTCATACTGCTTCTAAACAAGGTCTCCTAGTTGCAGAGTTGATTAAGAGTGAGTTAGAGGAAAATCCTCAAAATGTAGAGCCAATAATCTATGAGAATGTGCCACGTTGTACTTTCACAAACCCTGAAGTTGCTTCTGTTGGCTTAACAGAAGAACAAGCTAAAGAAAAATATGGCGAAATACTAGTAGGAAAATTCCCTTACACCGCTAGTGGTAAAGCTTTGGGAATGGGGAATACTTTTGGATTTGCCAAGACTATTGCAGATGCAAAAAGTCAAAAAATTGTTGGTATGCATATCATCGGCTTGCAAGCTTCTGAGCTTATTGCAGAAGGAGCTATCTTGATAGGTAAGGATGCTACTATTCATGATGTTGAGAAGATTGTCTTTGCACACCCTACGCTTTCTGAAATTGTAATGGAATCAATTGAAGATACAATTTCTTTGTCAGTTCATAAAATTTGATTATAATATAAATATAAATTAGAGGTTGGTAATGTCAATGAATAAACTTAGAAAACCTGAGTGGCTGAGAGCTAATAGATTAGGTAATGAACACGCAAACAAAATTAGACAACATCTGTCAAAATATAATCTTCACACTGTATGCAATTCAGCTATGTGTCCAAATCAAGGAGAATGTTTCAACCGTGGAACAGCAACTTTCATGATTTTAGGCGATGTATGTACCAGAAATTGCAGATTTTGTGCAGTAGAAAAGAATATGCCATTGCTTCCACCTGACCCTTTAGAACCACTTCACATAGCAGAGTTATCTAACGAGTTAAAACTTAAACACATAGTAATAACTACTGTTACAAGAGATGACTTGCCTGATGGAGGTGCTTCACAGTTTGTTAAAGTGTTAGATGCTATCAGGAAAAAATGTTTGAAAAGTGTTACAACAGAGACTCTTATATCAGACTTAGAAGGTAATTGGGATGCTCTTAAAACTATCATTGAGGCTAAACCAACCGTCTTAAATCATAATGTTGAAACAATAGAAAGACTTTATCCTGAAGTAAGACCTATGGCAGATTATTACAGGTCTCTTGAACTGCTAAAAAGAGTCAAGGAGATAAATCCTGAGATTATAACTAAAAGTGGATTAATGGTAGGTTTGGGAGAGAGTGTTGAAGAGGTAAAGAAACTGCTTAGAGATCTATATGAACACCAAGTGCAGGTTGTTACTATTGGTCAATATCTCCAACCAAGCCGTGAACATATTCCAGTAAAAGAATATATTCATCCCGATATTTTTGAAGAATATAGAAGATATGGTGAAGAACTTGGATTCATCTTTGTAGAATCTGGACCCTTGGTCAGAAGTTCTTACCATGCTGAAAGAATACAACAATATATAACAAAGTAGGAGGCTTTATGCATATTACAATAACTGCTCGCCATTTTGAATTGACTAATGCAATTAGAGACTATGTTGAAGAGAGTTTAATTAAATTAAAAAGATACTTTGACCACATCATTACGGTTCATGTAACTTTAACGGTAGAATCTAGTAGAAACATTTGTGAAATCTCTTTAAGTGCTTCTAAGTTTGCATTACAGAGTAATAGTGAAGCTATGGACATGTATATTGCTATTGATGACACAGTTGAGAAAATGGAAGCCCAAATTAAAAAGCTTAAAGATAAAGTTACTGATCATCAAAAAAAGGGATTAAAAGAAAACTCTTACCCTTATTATACCAGAACAGAGCTTTATGAAAAAGGCAATTCTAATGAACACCATAAATTAGTAAAAACAAAACGAGTAATTACTGATACTATGTCAATTGATGAAGCTATAGAACAGTTTGAAAAACAAAAAAAGGAATATTTCATCTTTAAAAATGTTGAGTCAGACAGAATTAATGTTCTAGTTAAGAAAGATGATAATTACTTTAAACTTTTACAACCATAATATTTAACAATAGAAGGGTGTACTTAAGGGTACACCCTCATTACCAATGGTGCTAAACTAATGAAAGAGATAACATTAAAAGATTTTTTTGAATTAAATAAAAATAGATTTGCCCTGAGTCTTATCACTGATGAAAAAACGCTTAATAATAGTATAACATCACCCCACATAAATCGTCCGGGTTTAGCACTCGCAGGATATTTAAACAGGTTCTCTGCAGATCGAATTCAAGTTTTTGGGGAAACAGAAATTAGGTATCTTCAATCATTGACAGAAGATGAAATCTATGAACGTGTGAAGAGTATGTTCACCTATAGAATTCCCTGCTTAATTGTAACTAAGGGGCTAACATTACCTTATATAGTAGAATATTTAGCTAATGAGATGAGCATAACTGTTTTTTCCACCCGTTTATCAACAATCAACCTTTATCATACATTATCAAAATACTTAGATAGGCTTTTTGCTCCTGAAATGACAATTCATGCGACTCTTATAGAAGTTTATGGAATTGGGATTATGCTAACTGGGAAAAGTGGTATAGGGAAAAGTGAATGTGCCTTAGATCTAATACACAGAGGACATAGTATAGTCTCTGATGATACAGTAAGAATCACAATAGAAGATGATGAGCTTTGGGGATTTCCAGCTAAGGATTTTGGTCATTTTATGGAGATCAGGGGTGTTGGCTTGGTCAATGTAGAAAGAATGTTTGGTATTCAGCGAGTAAGGCAGAAATTGAAGATAGATATGCAAATTGAATTGATGCCTTGGCGTGAAAATATGGATTATGAAAGGATTGGTTTGATTAGCAACTTTGTAGAGCATCTTGGTATAAATATTCCGATTATTTATCTCCCTGTATCTCCAGGAAAGAATGTTTCAGTAATCGTAGAGGTTGCTGCGATGAACTTCATCTTAAAGAATTATGGTTATGATGCAGCTGAAGATTATACCAACAAAATCCAGGAAGAAATCAAGAGAAAATCATTATTGCGTAAGATTAACATCAGTCAAAATAATAATAGTTGATTAAAGGACATCAAATATGATAGAGAAAACTATACTAGTTGAGAACAAGTTGGGTTTACATGCTCGTCCATCAGCGATGTTAGTAAAAGCTGCTACCAAATACCGTTCTGAATTTCATATTGAGAAAGAGGGAATGAAAATAAATGGCAAAAGTATTATGGGGGTAATGATGCTAGCTGCTGAATGTGGGTCTGAGTTGAATTTATTCATAGATGGTCCTGATGAACAGTATTTATTAAAAGAGATTGAGCAATTGTTTAGTAATAGGTTTGGTGAGGTAGAATGAAAATATTAACAGGAGTAGTTGTAGCGCCGGGTATTGCTATCGGTAAAGCAAAAATTATTAAACAGAAAAGATTAGAGATTAAGAAACGAGATATTCAAAAGGATCAAGTTCAGCAAGAGATAGCTAAGTTTGAAAAGGTAATACAAGAGGTTATTAAAGATACAGATAACTTAATTGATGAATATTCAATAAATCAAGCCAATCAAGAAATTTTTGAATCCCATAAGATGATATTACAGGATCCTGAGATGAAACAGGAAGTAGTAAACCTAATGCAGGAGAACTTGATATGTTTAGAACAAGCTATTTATCAACATTTTAATAAGGTTGCTGCCTATTTTGAGAGTTTAGATAATGATTTTTTTGCTCAGAAGGCAACTGATTACACTGATGTTAGCAATAGAATTCTTAACATACTTATTGGGCGTAAAGGTTTTAAGCAAAATAGATTTAACCGTGATGATATTCCCATATTTTATACTACTACTCCAAGTCAAATAATCCACTTGGCTCGTGAGGGGGTAAAGGGCTTTTTCTTAGAAAAAGGTTCTGAAACTTCCCACAATGCAATTATTGCTCGTTCTTTTGACTTAACCTGTTTGGTGGGTACTCCTAATCTATTTTCTCATATTGATAATAATGATTTAATCATTTTAGATGGGAATAGGGGGAAGATAATAATTAATCCGGAACCAGATATTCTCAATCAATATCAGAATAAATTGCAAGTTCTTAATAAACATAAGCAAGATCTTCTTTCCTTGATAGAAGTTACTCCAAACATGATATTGAATAAAACAATCAACTTAGAAATCAATATCGAAGTACCAGAGGAGATAAATCACACAGTAACATTATCACCTGATGGAATTGGACTTTTTAGAACTGAGTTTTTGTTTATAGACAAAGATACTCTTCCTACTGAAGAGGAGCAGTTTAGAATTTATAAAGAGATGGCAGAGAAAATGGGGAATAAACCTGTTGTTATCAGAACTTTTGATCTTGGAGGTGATAAATTTTCAAACATCTTCACTTCTGCTAAAGAGGAGAATCCCTTCTTGGGAAATAGGGGGCTTCGTTTTTCTCTAAGTCACCCAAATATATTCCGGGCACAAATTAATGCGATTTTACGAGCTAGTATTTATGGTAAAATAAAGATTATGTTTCCGATGGTAATGGGTGTAAAAGACTTTTTAAAAGCTAAGACTTTTGTAAAAAAAGTTATGAGTAACTTAATTACCAAGGGTTATGAAGTTGATGAGAATATTGAAATTGGAGCAATGATAGAGATTCCTTCAGCAGCTATTTGTAGTGAGCAATTAGCGAAAGAAGTTGATTTTTTTAGTATTGGAACTAATGATTTGATTCAATATACTCTTTCGGTTGATCGTACAAATGAGCTGTTAACCGATTATTACATCCCTCACCACCCAGCAGTACTCAAATTAATCAAAATGACTGCTGATGCTGCTAATAAATACAATATACCTATCACTGTTTGTGGGGCTATGGCTTCAGTTTCTAAATACATACCACTTTTAATTGCATTAGGCATATCTACATTTAGTATTGCTCCAAGTGCTTATTTAGATGTGAAGAAACGAGTTTTAGATTTGAAAGATGAAGAGATTATTGAGCTTCAAGGTTTTGATTTTTTTAATGATATTGATAGTAATGATACAATAATAAGGAAGGTAACACCATGAGTCTAAGTTTCAACTTTACAAATTTGTTCAAGAATGAGCTGATAAAGACGGGATTGAATAGTGACCTATCAACTTATCAAGAGATGATTAACAAAGCTCACCAATCAATTTTAAAGCAAAGAAAAGATGAAATTTTGGGGTTTTATAACCTACCTGAGAAAAACACAGACAGAATTAATGAATATATCAATAAAATTGAGCGAGACTTCGATAATATTGTAGTACTTGGAATTGGAGGGTCTGCTCTGGGGAATAAAGCTCTTTATTCTGCTTTAAGAATTGAAAAAGGTCTTACAAAAAATCTATTCGTAGCAGATAATGTGGACCCAACTCTTATCTATGATATTTTGTCACAAATCGAACTAAAAAGAACACTTTTTAATGTGGTTACTAAATCTGGAACAACAGCAGAAACAATGTCTGTGTTTCTAATTATTCTACAGATTCTTAAAGAAGCATTTCCTCACGACTATAAAAAACATATTGTTGTTACTACTGATAAAGAAAAGGGTTTTTTACGTCAGATAGTTAAAGATGAAGGATATTATGATTTTGAAGTTCCGGATAATGTTGGGGGGAGATTCTCTGTTCTTACTGATGTTGGACTTGTCAGTTCTGCTTTTGTCGGTATTGATATTGATGAATTATTGGCAGGAGCTGGGACCATGCGAGATTTATGTGCTACTCCAGATATTAATCAGAATCCTGCATATCTTATGGGATTAGCCCACTATCTCTATATGAAAGAGGGTAAGAATATCTCAGTTATGATGCCTTATGCTAATGCTCTATATGATATGGCGGACTGGTATCGTCAGTTGTGGGCTGAATCACTTGGTAAGAAATATAACCTCAGTAAGGAGGAAGTGTTTGTTGGACAAACTCCAGTGAAAGCTCTTGGTACAACAGATCAACATTCTCAAGTTCAACTTTATAGAGAAGGTCCAAATGACAAAGTTACTACTTTCTTGACGGTTGCTAATTTTAAATATGATTATAATATTCCATTAATATACCCTGAACGAGAAGAAGTTAATTATCTTGGTAATCAAAGTTTAGCGAAGCTTCTCAACACAGAAAGATTGGCTACTGAAATAGCTTTATCTAAATCAGACAGGCCAAACTGTA
>Ga0265294_10005313_pt1 | contig 15744 bp, 15 predicted proteins | sample MunlanPumphouse3_FD_192504 | JGI IMG/M metagenome (GOLD analysis project Ga0265294, IMG submission 192504) | Groundwater microbial communities from a municipal landfill in Southern Ontario, Canada - Pumphouse #3 | ecosystem: Environmental > Aquatic > Deep subsurface > Groundwater | place...
TCAATCGGGAGTTGAATCCCAGAGGGATGACTTTACAGGGTGCGGCTACATCTGTTTCTCAACATGCAAAGCTTCCCGGTGTAGCCACGGCTGTCCCTGGCCGTGCGGGGGTAAAGGTACGGACAACAGAAGATTTTGCAGAACAATTTTTGAAATGGTAAAACCGAAGAACTATGACCCCGCCCAAAGGACGGGGTTTTAAAGACTCAAATAAAGGTCACTAATTTCCACTGACCGGACACTTCGGCTCGCGGGAACAGAATTTATCCGTTAATTCCTGTGTCTGCATATCATTTAGTTCTATGCTGTCCTCTCCTAAATGCCCCTGGCAGATGAAAGTCGTTTTGGCGGCGTTTTCCAGTATTTCCATACGGTCAAAGGCTTGTAGCAAAGTTTTACCCAAAGCTATGATGCCGTGATTACGCATGACGATGCAGTCGGCTTTTTCCGCGGCGTCGCCGATGATCCGCGCCAGTTCCGCGCTCCCCTGGCAGGCATAAGGGGCATAAACGATCTCCCCGACAACAACCATGGCTTCCGCCAGATATCGCGTCGAAATGCGGCGTTTCGAGGCGGCAAACGCGCCGGCATACACCGGATGAGCGTGGACTACGGCCTGAACGTCGGGGCGTCTTTTGTAGATTTCCACATGCATCTGCGATTCGATAGTGGGTTTGAATTTTTTCCCGACAATATTACAATCCATGTCCAGGACGCCGGTCTGTTCGGCCGTCATTCTGGCCTTGTCGGTAGCTGAAGGGGTAATCAATACTTTATCGCCGCAACGGGCCGAAATATTACCGCCGGAAGTAGTAGTAAGTCCGCATTGATACAAGCGGCACATAAAATAGGCTATTTCCGCGCTTAAAGATTTTATTTTGTCCATTTTCCGGTTTCTCTTTGATTTATATTGTTCCCATAATATATTTTACAACAAGATAATAACAACAGTTAACGGAGATATTTTCATGAAACTCGGCATTATCGGCGGCAGCGGACTTAACCAGATAGAGGAAATCGAAAACGTCTCAACCCAAAAAGTAGATACTCCTTTCGGCGCTCCTTCGGATGAATTCACCTGCGGCACGCTCCACGGCCGGGAAATCATCTTTCTTCCCAGGCACGGCAAAGGCCACCATATAGCGCCGGGAGAACTCAAGCACCGCGCCAATATCTTCGCCATGAAAAAACTTGGAGTTACCCATATCCTGAGCATTTCCGCCGTCGGCAGTTTAAAAAACGAAATGAAACCGCGCGACGTCGTTATTGTCGACCAGTATTTCGACCGTACCAAAAATAATACGGAACACACGTTTTTCGGCAACGGCATTGTCGCGCATATCGCGTTCGCGCATCCGGTCTGTCCGCAAATGGCTGAACTCGCCGCCAATGCCGCTGAATTGGCGATTGCGGACTCAACCGACACTTCGCGCCAAGTCCATCGGGGCGGGACTTACGTAAATATGGAAGGCCCGGCGTTTTCCACCCGCGCCGAATCGAACTTTTACCGTGCTTCCGGCATGTCGGTAATCGGAATGACCAACCTGCCGGAAGCAAAGCTGGCGCGCGAAGCGGAAATTTGTTATACGACCGTTGCCATGGTTACGGATTACGACTGCTGGCATCCCGAAACCGATCACGTCACCGTTGATATGGTCATCGGGCATTTAATGGCTAATGTCGGTCTGGCGAAAGATATTATCCGCCTGGTCATAGACGGCCTGGGCAGCCTTGAAGCGTCATGTTCCTGTACTCAAGCGTTACAGAATGCCATTATTACCGATCCGCGGGTAATATCCCAAAAAACCAAAACCGAACTCAAGCCGCTGATCGGTAAATACGTAAGTTAAAAGTTTCCAAGCGTTGCTTAAATATCAGAGTTTGAGCACGCACGGCCCCAGGGGCGTAGAGAACTCTTTCTTGTATACAAAACATTTAAAACAGAATTTCTCGGCATCAAATATGTCTAAAATCAAGTATTCAATAGTCATTCCTACTTTAAATGAACGGGATAATATCATCGTTCTGCTCTCCCGGCTGGAAAAACTGTTTACCGACAAACCCGGCCTTTGGGAAGCAATCGTCGTGGATGAAAATTCCCCGGACGGCACTTATGAACAGGTTTGCGAGTTCGCGCGGGACAAAAATTTCATTCGCTGCGAAAAAAATCCTTCGACGCCGGGTTTGAGCCCAAGCATCGTTTACGGTTTTGACATCGCCCAAGGTGATTTCCTCTGCTGCATGGACGGCGACTTGCAGCATGACGAAAACGTGCTTCCCGAACTTTTCGCCGCCGCAGAAGAATACGATCTGGTTATCGGTTCCCGTTACATCGAAAACAGCGGCTTTGCCGAAAAATGGAACCCGATAAGGAAACTCGGCAGTAAAGCGGTTACTTTGCTGACGCGGCTATTTTTAAAAATAGCCGTCAAGGATCCGATGTCGGGATTTTTCGTTATTCGCCGCAAGGCTTACGAAGGCGTGCGTTCCCGCCTCAATCCGCAGGGCTTCAAAATAATGCTCGAACTCCTCTATATGCTGAAGACGGCGGAAAAAGATTATTCCGTAAAGGAAGTCGGGATATTTTTCCGCAACCGGGTCAAAGGCGAAAGTAAAATGAGTTTGAAAGTGGTAATTGAACTGGTGAAAATGCTTTTTGACTTACGGCGCCGCGCCTGATTTCTTCGCCGTCTGCAATTCCCGCTGTTCCCGCATCCATCTTTCGTGAATTTCCACTGCCCGGTTCCTTTCTCCGCCGGCATCCAGCGCTTTGAGTAAAGTCACCTTCAGATAGCGGGTCGACATATCGCCGGGAGGCATTTTGTCGATCAGTTTTACCGCGTCACCATAGCGTTTATTCCGGATAAGCACCAGTACGGCGGAACGCTTTTCGCTCATCGGGCGCAGCTCCCGTGAATCGCGAAAGGTCAGCGTGAACAGGACCAGGAAAAGCAGGAGAGGCCCGCCGCCCCGGAGATATTTCTTCCGGGAAAATTCCCGGATAATAATAATTACCGCAACACTGCCCAGGCAGCAAAGAAGCGGAACGCTCGGTATGCGGAAGCGGTAAAACATGGTAAACGGCAACATGGAGGCAGCGTAAGCCGCAATCAGAAGCCCCGGAAAAACGAGCGCTTTGTCCCTGAAACGGAAACATAATATCGCCAGTGATATTGACGTGAAGAAATTGAACGGGATAATGAAAATATTAAGGAATTCAATTATTTCGCGGTGGGCGTAAAATGAGAGACTGTTGGGTATTTCGTAGGAGGCCAGGTAATTCAGCGCCTGCGCCGGAAGATTGGCGGCAATCGATCCGGCCGTCCGGGCAGCGTTTCCGGCGGCGCTTGAGTGGTACGCCCCCATTACATTCTGCCAGTGTCCGGGAACAAGCGACACTGAATGGAACATGGCCGTATTGTAAATGAGAATTGGAATTAAAATCACAGCGATTCCGGCGGCGTAGTATAAAACGAATGATTTTTTAATATATTTCCTTACCGTGGGATAGAGGAGCATCACCAGCGGAGCCGCCGCGACCGGGATAAAATTCTCCCGGCCGAGGATGCACATTCCCATGAAGATCCCGGCAATAAGATATTCCGCGTTTTTCCGTTTTATAAACGCCGAAACGAGATAATTGGCAAAAAGCACAAAACACAGTGCCAGAGGCACCGCCCGAAGAAAGCTTAACGAAATAAGCGCCGCCGGGCCGTAGAAACAGTAAAACAAAGCGGCAAGCTGGCTGCACGGAGTCCCAAAACGCAAACGTTTACAGAGCTTATAAATGAAGACCGGGACGAGCGCGCACACCGCGGCCTGAAGCGCGCGCATGGCGACGAGGTTTCCAATTGACAGCAGATTGAGGAGATAAAGGAAAACCGTATACAGATACGAATACATGTAACCGGCTCCGGGAAGTTTCCCGTCAGCCAGGTCTTCGGCGGCTTTCAACATCGAGAGCTGATCCGTACCGGGTACAGGGCGGGGAAGCAGACCGTAAGTCCTGGCGTAAACGAGGGTCAGTAACAGGCAGAACAGAGAAAAACCATATATCAGCCAGGGAAAATTCCTGTTTATGAACCTTGAAGTTTTTGCAGACATAATTTTAAGCCGTCCTTGTTTATTGCCGCCGGAATCAATATACATATTTTTTTAAATAAGGCAAACATGCTTTGCTATATTGCCCGCGGTTTCAAAAAACTGGTTTTAGTAGCGCCGCGTCTCGATGAGACCGGCGACACACAACGTTAACAGGCTATATAACGTTGCTCTTTGCCGCTTTCATTGAAAGCCGGCCTGCTTGAGAGTCCCGGCATAGCCGATTAACATCTATTGTGAGAAATGTCCTCTTTTGCCGTTGGACAAAACGATTAATCAGCCCTATAGTAAACCCCAAAAGAATATTTATAATTACAGGAATATTTTTATGCCAAAAGCGCTGATTTTTCTGGCGGACGGAATGGCCGATCTGCCGCTAAAGGAACTCAACAACAAAACGCCGCTGGAAGCGGCTTTCACTCCCGCGATGGATTCCATCGCCGCCAGGGGCGGTTGCGGTACGTTTCTAACCTTGCCCGAAGGACTGCCGACTTCCTCGGACGTGGCGAATATGTCGGTACTGGGTCTCTACCCCGAAAAGAATTATCCCGGGCGCGGCCCGATTGAGGCGGTCAGCCAGGGAATTGAACTTGCCCCGGATGACGTCGCGTGGCGTTGCAACCTGGTGACAATTTCCAAAGATATATTAAAAGACTACTCCGCCGGACATATCGAAGACAAAGTGTCAAGACAGATAATGCTTGACCTGCAAGCTGAATTCGGCAATGATAAGCTGAGTTTTTATCCAGGAGTCAGCTACCGCAACCTGCTGGTTCTGCACGGTTCCGAATTTTCAGATAAAGTCGATTATCACAAACCGGATTCTTCGCAGGGAAAACATATTCGTGAGTTAGCCTGGACCGCCCTTGACGACAGCCCAGAAGCAAAACACACTGTCGCTTTTCTCAATGACCTGTTTGTGAAAACCGCCGGGTTCCTGGCGAAACATCCATTGAATGCCGGGAAAACTTCCCCCGCGAGCCATATATGGCCGTGGAGTCCCGGCAGGCGGCCCGCCATAGGAACTTTCGCGGAACGCTATCAAGGCAGGACGGGGGCGGTTATCAGCGCGGTGGACGTTATAAAAGGCATCGGGAAATGTATCGGTATGGACGTTATAGACGTTCCCGGCGCGACTGGTTATATCGACACGAATTACGCGGGCAAAGCCGCCGCCGCGATTGAGGCGCTCAAGAACCATGATTTCGTTTATCTGCATGTGGAGGCCATTGACGAGTGTTCCCATGAAGGTAATCTCGAACTGAAAATGCGCGCGATTGAGGATTTCGATTCTAAAATAGTCGCCCCCGTACTGAAGGCGTTAAAAAATGAAGGTGTAATTTTCGCGGCGCTCCCCGACCATCCGGTGCCGATTGAACTGCGCAAACATACCAGGGTTCCGGTTCCGGTCGCGGTTTGCGGGCCCGGCATTGAACCTGACGAAGTCAAAACTTTCAGTGAACGTAAGGCCCCGAAAGGCAGGCTCGGAGCAATGAAAGGCGACGAACTCATGAAACTTATTTTAGGAATGTAGCTCGCTTGAGTAATTTTTAGGCAAATATAGTTTTATTGACACAACCGGGATGGCTATGCTATACTGTTTTAGGTTGAATTATTAACTTTTTATTTGTTCGGGAAACGGTGTAGCCGCCCCTGTCTCCAGGGGCGCAGTTGAGGGACGCACGGCTAGAGACAGCCGTGGCTACACCTTGAAAATTTAGTCAAAAAATTTTAACATATGACGTTAATTGTTAAATTTTCATACTAATAAAGTATACATTGTGAAAAAAACAAAGAAACGGGCATGAATGACTCAAAACAGCGTATCCGGATTAATTTGATTGCCTTGTTTGTGGTAATTTGCGGTTTTATTCCCGGCGTGCGGGACGCCTTGTTCCGCGATCTATGGTTTGATGAAGCCCTGACCGCCGGGGAATTCATGCAGTTGCCGTTCGGCGCTATTTACCGCAACTATGTCATTCCCAACAACCAGATAATTTATACCATCTGCCTGAAACTGTGGAATGAACTGTACCCCGGCAACTTTTCCGTCGACATGTACTGGCGTTTATTCAGCGTCCTGTGCGCGACGCTTACGGTCGCCGTAATCTGTTCCCGGTGGCGTAAACGTTACGGGCTGTTTGCGCCTGTCCTGGTGATTTTTGCTTTCTGCTGTTCGCTGCCTTTTGAAATTTACGCTACCGCGGTGCGCGGCTATATGCTGAGCATGCTCTGGATAGTGTTGGCCCTGGAAGCCGCCCGTACCTGGATTTTTAAACCGGATTGGCGGAACGGAACGGCATATTTTGTCTTTTCCCTGCTGGCGCTGGGGACGATTCCCTCAAATTTATTGGCGCTGGGGGCAATCGTTATTTTCCTGTTTCCGTATTTCGGCTTCAAAAAAATATTCAAATGGAAATTTATTTATCTGGCAACGGCTCCGCTGTTGGCAACGGCTTTATTTTATTTGCCGCTGAGTAAAAAAGTGGCGGGAATCCTGAAACTGCATGAGGGCTGGGACAGCGGTTTCGCTGTATTGGGTATGGTCTACTCAAGCTTCGCAATTGCTTTTCTGCCTATTCTGGTCGCGGCGCTTGCCGGAGCGGTAATTTATTTCAGGAAAAAGAAAAATGCGCAATTCCTCTGGGTTTTGCTTATCCTGTTGATTCCGTTTCCGGCGGCCTTTCTGCGTTCGCCGGCTCCGTTTCCGCGGGTATTTGTCACTTTGTGGCCGTTATGGATGCTTTTGCTTTGCGCCGGATTGAGACACTTTACGGCATTCTGCCGGTTACATAATAAACACGTATTTACCGCCGGGTTGCTGTTGGCGGCAAGCATCGGCTGGGGGATGTTCTGCCATAACTACAGCTCGTCTTTAAACAGGGTATTTCACGGCGGCGGACACCTGGACGATTTTTTCACGCCTTATTACATGGCTGATGATTACAAACCATGGGCGCTGATCCAAAGGGTCAAAAAACTTTCGGGGGAAAATGAAATTCCTGTTTACGCAACTTTTAACGCGGAACCCTGCGTACTGCTGCTGTATGGAAATATGGCGGGGATAAATCCGCGACGCTGGCTTTTCGACGGGCCGCGCGGAAAAGTTCCGTACCTGCCGCCCGGTTGCTGGATACTGCTCAAAAGTTATGAACTGGAACGCGGGGAATTGGAAAATATAAAAAAACGTTTTAATCTTAAAACGGTAAGGCCATTGTTCCGAAGCGGCGTTTATTCAGCATTTCAGGCGGTCAATTAAATATAATAAGCAGCACGACAGTTGTTATTACGGCAACTACGCCGATAACCGTAAGGATTATAGTTTTTTTACGTTTCTTTGCGGCGCGAATCTTATCGGTTTTGCCTTGAGCCAGTTGACCGAGGAGAGTATTCATTCCTGAAAAAGTTCTTTTCATAGTATTCCGCATTTTGGACAAACGACGATTTTTCATTTCATCGGGAATATCGTCCAATATGTTTTTGACCCTGGTCTTGGTTAACTCTCTGTTTCCCATATTACTCCTTATCGCAGAAAATAACATTCAAAATTTTCTGACGCTTATTTATATAAAATTATAGCATTGTCAATGAAAAATTCCAAATGCCTTAAGTATTTTTTTAGTCTAAACTATAAAAAACAGCACGCTCGATCAGTTACTTGATCTGGGCGTTTTTCAGGTCCGGGATCATGCCGATGTCGCTTCTCGATATCGCCACCGTATTGGTGGAATCCTCTTTCTTCTTATTCTGTTTTCCGCTATTGGCCCGTCTTCGCCTTTCAATATCTTCGGGAAGGGCCAGTATTTCAAAAAGCGTACCGCATTCGGTGCAGTCCACTACTCCGCCGCAGTACTCAACAGGAACCAGGAACTGCATTTTGCATTCCGGGCATTCTATAGTTATCTCTTCGCTCATCTAAAAATCCGCTTGTCATTAAAACTTTTCTTGCAAATATTTCTGCAATTCCGTATCAGCGCTTTTTACCTTAGCAGTCTGTTCCGCCCTGAACTGTTTGAGTTTCCCAGCCAGTTCCGGATCAGCAAGCGCTAAAATAGATACTGCGTAAAGCGCCGCGTTTTTGCCGCCCGCTTTGCCGCAGCTAACCGCCGCTACCGGTATGCCCGGCGGCATCTGAACCGTCGCCAGTAAAGCGTCCATACCGCCAAAAGGTTCTGAGGCCATCGGCAATCCGATTACCGGGAGAGTCGTGTGGGCCGCGACAGCTCCGGCGAGGTGGGCCGCCATTCCGGCAACACAAATGATTACCTTGAATCCGCGGTTTTCCGCGGTTTCAACGAATTTACAGGCTTCAGCCGGGGTGCGGTGCGCGGACATTACGTGCGCCTCAAATTCAACGCCGAAATCCTTGAATACTTTAAAAGCGTTTTCAACCACCGGCAAGTCGCTCTGACTGCCCATCAAAATGGCTGCTAAGGGTTTTCTGCTCATAATATTCTCCGGTTATAGCATAAACATTGTGCATCCAAACTTAAATCGAAGCAAATGAGGCTACAGACATACTATTTCAGGCTGAATTTTTAACTTTTCCCTGATATTTGTACGGCTCCAAGTAGCGCCGTGTCTCGATGAGACCGGCGACATGAAACGTTAAAAGGCCGTACAGTGTCGCTTATTGCCGCTTTCATCGAAAGCCGGCCTACAGACAAGTCAACCGGCTTAAATTCCGCTGAAAAGAATTTTATTTTTCTTCTTCTTTTTCTTCGTCACCGGAAACGGCATCGGCGGACGCGGCGATATCCGCGAAAATATCAACTTCAGTGTTTTCACCGCCTTCGGTATAATACAATTTACCTTCGGCAATTTCCAGGAGCGCAATGTCAAGGTGATTTTCAGAGTCACATTTGAGCATCGGACGCGCACCCCAGGCAAGCTGCCTGGCGCGTTTGCCGGCAACAATCGAAAGTATTTTCGGATCAGTTATAACTTTCTTTGCACGTTCAAGATATGAATTGTTCACATTAAGTCTCCTGACTAAATTTTTTCATCAAAAGGCATAATTTACACCTTTTGATGAAAATGTCAACTTAATAATCGATAATTTCGCGGTGTTTGTCTATCGTCGTCAAATCGCCGCTCATAACGCGCATGAAGCGTTCTTCGAACTGTGATTCCGAGTCAAGAATATAACGTTCAGCGAGAACTTCGCGTTCGTCGTCCTTCAAGGCATCGCGCAGCATCAGCAGGCCGACGAAAACCATGGTTTCCATTTCGACGAGGCAGCGTGCGACAAGACTCTGGTATTCAGAATCCTTTTTCTCCGCCACATAAGCAACCGCTTTAAGCTGTTTTTCATACATCGTCGCGATTTTCTTTTTCAGACGCTGGAGAGCGCCTTCACAGGGCAAATCCATGAGTTCCGTGATGCGTTCATCGTTATGGCGCTGCATTACTCCGCCGATGGCGGCTACTACTTGAAGCTGAGTGGTGCCTTCGTAGATATTGGTAATGCGGGCGTCGCGATAGAAGCGTTCCGCCGGGAAGTCTTTCATGAATCCGGTTCCGCCATGGATCTGGATAGCGTCGTAAGCAACCTGGTTGGCGACTTCGGTAGCCATGGCTTTGCACATCGGCGTCAGCACGGCCGCCACGCGGCTCCAGTATTTAGCCTTCTGGCGTATTTCCGGGGTAACGTCTTCGCCATGTTCCGCCAGATGGGTATAACCGCCGCGCAAATCAACCGCGCGGGTGGTTTCATAAAGAAGCGCGCGAGTAGCGAGTATCTTGGTTTTCATTCGGGTCAGCATGTCGTAAATTGCCGGGAACTGGTCAATGGATTGTTTGAACTGCTTGCGTTCTTCAGCGTATTTCCGGGCTTCAAAGAAGGCGGCTTCGGCAATCCCCAGGGCCTGGGCGCTGATCGCGACGCGGGCGCCGTTCATCAGACTCATGACATATTTGGTCAAACCGCGGCGGCGTTGTCCGCAGAGTTCCGCGGGAACGTCATTGTATTGCAGTTCAGCGGTGGCGACGCCGTGAATGCCAAGTTTGTTCTCAATGCGGCGGACTACCAGTTGCGAGCAGGCTTCACAGATGAACATCGAAAGTCCGCGGCCGTCAACCGTGCCTTCCTCCGAACGCGCCAGAACGAGATGCACTTTGGCGCAGCCGTTGGTGATAAAGCGTTTCATACCGTTCAAACGCCACTGGCCGTTTTCATCCTGATGGGCGCGGAGGCGGACGGACTGGAGGTCGGAACCGGAATCCGGTTCGGTCAAATCCATTGAACCGTCAACTTCGCCGCGGGCGAAAAGCGGCAGGTATTTGTCTTTCTGTTCGTCGCTGCCGAATTCGCTGATGGTCTCAGCGATATCCTGAAGGCCGAAAAGATTTTGCAGTGAAGCGTCGGCGCGGGAAACCATTTCCGTCATCATGGTATAGACAGAACAAGGAAAATTCAAACCGCCGTACTTGTGACCGAGCATTGCGCCGGAAACGCCGGCATCGTTCAGGTCTTTGATATTCTGAACGGTCAACGGATAATAAGTTACGACGCCGTTTTCGAAATGCGGGCCGTTTTCATCGACTTCAGTCGAGCGCGGAGCGATATTCTCGCCGCAGATTTCCCCGACGACTTCGAGGACGCGCTTGAAGTTATCCTGAGCGTCCGCGTAGTTCTGCGGAGCAACGTCGAATTCTTTGGCGAGTTCATAGTTGTTCTCGCGCAGCGCGACCGCTTCCGCCAAATCCAGATTAGCCAGCGCAAACTGGAGGTCTTTATTTTCAGTAAAAAAGTTAGCCATGGTAAAAATACCTCCTCTTAGGCTTTCGCTTTAAATGCCGCGATCATTTTCGGGATAACCTGATTCAAATCACCGACAATGCCGTAATGCGCGATCGAAAGGATCGGCGCGTCCGGGTCGGTGTTGATCGCGATAATTTTCTTGGAATCATCCATACCGGCGCAATGCTGCACGGAACCGCTGATACCGCAGGCAATATACAGTTTCGGGCGAACAGTAACCCCGGTCTGACCTACCTGGTGGTCATGATCAATCCAGCCGGCGTCAACCGCAGCGCGGGAAGCGCCGACCTCGGCTCCGAGCGTTTCGGCCAAGTCGTAGATGAGTTTGAAATTTTCCTGGGAACCGACGCCATAACCGCCGGAAACAATAATCTGGGCAGCGCCGAGATTAATCGATTTGTCCTGGCGGACGCGCTCGATAACCTTGATAACCGTATCAGCGGCATCGAGTTCCACATCGACCTTGACCAGTTTGCCTTTCCGGGAAGTATCCGGTTCGTCCATCTTCATTACGCCTTCGCGGACAGTAACCATCTGGGGATCGTCCCAGGTGTTCACGATAGTGGCGATAATGTTTCCGCCGAAAGCCGGACGGATCTGCATCAGTTTGTCGGTATATGATTTTTTGTTGACTTTGTCATCAAAGTCGTCAATTTTCAGGTCGGTACAATCAGCGGTAAGGCCGGCGAGCTTTTCGGAAGCCACGCGCGGAGCCAGTTCACGGCCCTTGTAAGTCGCGCCGAACATAAGGATATTCGGTTTGTGCTCCCTGATCAGCGACATAATAACTTTGGCGAACGGCAGGACGGTGAACGGTTCGAGGCGTTTGTCTTCCGCCATGAACACGGTATCGCAGCCGTATGAATAAAGCGTATCAACACAGCCTTCCAGCTTGTCGCCAAGCAGGACAGCTTCAGTTTTTACTCCGAGCTTGTCAGCGAGTTCACGGCCCTTGCAGACCAACTCCAGGCTGACGTCGGCGATTTTGCCGCCTTCCTGCTCGATAAAAACCCAGACATTTCCGATTTTTTTCGTCATGATATTACCCTAATGTATGATCTTCAATAAGTTCGTGGATGAGGTCGTGAATTCCAGCGTCGGTGGGCGGAACTGATTTCGCGTCGCCGCCGGTAAGGATAACGCTCTGGATATTTTTAACCTTGGTGGGAGAACCCGCCAGGCCGATGCGGTCTTTATCGGCGCCGGACTCTTCCGCCGACCATTCGTGGATCAGGAGGTTTTTAGCGCGCAGGTTTTCGGTTTCCTCGGCAAGGAATTCAGCATCGGTGTAATTGGCGTTCGCATGGTCGTTGGCCAGTTCAGAACGCGTCCGGGCACGTTTGTACTTCATAATCCGGTGGGCGTTCATCGGACGCGGGCAATTGCCTTCGATAACCGTCAGCAGTGCCGGAAGCGGGGATTCCAGGACTTCATAACCGCCTTCGATAGTGCGTTTTACTTTAATCTTGTTTTCACCCAGTTCGAGGACGTCCTGAACATAGGCCAACTGCGGGATATGCAGTTTTTCCGCCAACTGCGGGCCTACCTGGGCCGTATCGCCGTCAATTGCCTGGCGTCCGCAAAGCACGAGATCGAATTTCCCGTATTTTTGGGCGCAGCAGCTCAAAGCGTAACTGGTCGCCAGCGTATCGGCGCCGGCAAAAGCGCGATCCGTCAGAAGGATACATTCGTCAGCTCCCCGGTACAGCGAAGCGCGCAGAACCGCGGTCGCATTCGGCGGCCCCATGGTTCCAACCACGACTTTCACGTCATAGCGGTCTTTAAGCTCCAGGGCCAGTTCGAGGGCATTCAAGTCTTCCGGATTAAAGATTGCCGGAAGGGCAGCGCGGTTCACAGTACCGTCCGGCTTCATAGCGTCGCCGGTGATATTCTGGGTATCAGGAACCTGCTTGACAAACACAAGTACAGTGTAACTCACAGTTTTTTAACTCCCGTATGTTTGTTAATACTTTTACTTTTCTAAATCTACTTAACCAACAAAATACAAATCCAGCTCTTAAGATAGCACAAAACCCTGAAAAGTAAAATTGCCGCGGCAAAAATTTGCTAAATATCTCCACTTCCCGTCCAGCAATTCCGAATGAAAAATAGTTCTCAGACTTTATCCTCAATATTGGCCGGTTATTTTCGGATGAATTTTTATTTCGCAGACTGCTGATTTTTGACGAAAATTGACATTTTTTGCATTATTAATACTGTAAAATAAAAATTGGTTCTGAAATTTTATTTTTTAAAAAAAAGTGCCATTTTTTTTGTTTTCTGCTTGATGTTCGTTTTTTTACGGCTATATTTATTTGAAGCATTAATGCTTCAAATTACAATTATAAACCGGGAGACTCAAAAATGAGACAGAAATCAGTCGCAATGCTCGAAAGGCAAATCAAAAACCGAATCGCCAAACTCGGAGAAAGCAAACAATTCATTGTTGGTTCATTGGTGGAAAGCAAAAGAAAATGCGGCAATAAAAAATGCGCTTGCGCAAATGGCGGGGAACTTCATAGCGCCCATATTCTGACCAAACGGGAAAACGGGAAAACCAAGACGGTCTACATCCCGGTGGCAATGCTTAAGGAGGTTGGCGAATGGACGCGGGAATACAAGCGGATCAAAGAACTTATCCAGGAAATTGATTCCCTCAGTGAAGAGATCATAGCCGCAAACAAGGCCCGGAAGAAGGCCGATATACGCGCCGCTAAAGCAGCAAAGGATGCCAGATGAGCCGTCAAAAAAACTTTAACGCCGGGATTGAAGGTGGAAAATCTGTGTTTGAACACAATATTTGCCGCCGTTGAACATTATTTCCCGCATTTGACACAATATTTCAGAAGCGTAGATGATTTTCGTCAGCAGGGCAAAATCAAATATCCGGCCGAGCTTATGTTGTGGCTGGGATTGTTTGAAAGGCTAAGCGGAGTCAAATCAAATAATGAATTTGAAATGGCATTAAAAACCGCAACGGAAATCGAAAACAATCTCTTGCCGTTTTTGAATTTCCCGGTCGATGAATTGCCGTCCATAGATGACTTTTGCTATTTTTTTCAACATCTTTCACCCGTTGAACTTCATCTGATCAGGCGAAAAATGCTCATGGTTTTGGAGAGAAAAAAATTTTTGCAGAAACTTATGACGAAAGACGGATATCTGCTTCTGGCAATCGATGGAGTACAAACGATGTCGACTAAACGAAAAATTGATCACTCCACTTTTCGGGACCATGACGGCGTAAAAACTTATCATCAATATTTTCTGGAAGCCAAAATCATTTCTCCGGATGGCCTGGCTATTTCCATAGACACGGAATTTATTGAAAATCCTTCCGGGGAGTTCAACAAGCAGGATTGCGAACAAAAAGCGGGCATGCGCCTCCTCGAACGCATCAGGCGGGAACACCCCCATTTAAAATTCAAAATACTCGGTGACGCGCTATACTGCAATTCGGTAGTTATGGATGCCTGCGAAGACAAGCTGTGGAAATATTCATTTACCTTCAAAGGAGAAACAAAGCATCCGAAACTTCTGGAGGAAATCAATTGCGAACTCAATTACCGGCAACGGGATAATCGCTGTAAATATTTATTGAAAAAAAACAAAAGAACTCAATTGCGACTTGAATTATCTTGGTGCAATGACCTGAAATATTCGTTCGGGGCAAATGGAGAGCGCAGTATAAATTACTTGTCCGGCAAAGTTATCAGAATTAAGGACGGCTTGGAAACGGAAATAACGACTTTTGCCTACTTGGTCAGTGAAGCAACTTCGCGAGAAAATGCTTTCCGCAAATTTATGAATTGCCGAAAGAGGTGGAAAATTGAGAATGAAGGTTTTAATTTTCAAAAAAATAATATCCTGAATATCGGCCATAGCTTTAGCTCGACGGGCCATGCCGGACAGAATTTTTATCTGCTGGCGCAAATTGCCCATATGATCTTGCAACTGGCCTGTTTCACTGATGTCGCCGGGCAAATAAGAAGGCTGTTAACCGGAGAAGCCGATAATCTGTCTCAATCGCTGAAAAATATTTTTCAGACCTTTGCAATAATAGCGTTGCGTATCAGGATTGAATTGCTGGAAAAAGTATTTAAACCGCCCCCGATTCCTCAAATGCGAATACGTCTGAAATTCGCCTGAAAATTCAGTCCGCCCAAATTTAATCAACATTTTAACCCGGCTTCCCAAAAACTGTTTATGATTTAATGCCGACGTTCGGCAAGGGCGGAGCCTACCCAAATTTCAAAACGAATGAGTGCCAGCGATTTTCAAGATATTCATTCGGAACCGCTGCTTCCCGTCTGCTTGCGGCAAAAATTTTACAAATCAGTTTTTAAATTTGCTTTTACGGGTATATATTAGGCGCATTGTTTACAACCGATGTGAAAGAAAACTTCTATTGAGTACAAAAAATATGCGTTTTCAATGTCCGTTCTGCCGAGGCGTCGTTTCGGCTGACGCTAAACAGATGGGAGAAGACGTGCAATGCGGTCATTGCGACGAAATCGTCTCTGTCCCTAATTCGCGTCTCGCCACCGGAGCCGTTATTGGAGACTTCGCCATTCTCGAAGAGCTTGGCCGCGGCGGCATGGGAGTTGTCTATCTGGCGCACCAGATATCTCTTGACCGGCCGGCGGCGCTGAAGATATTGCAGGACTCATATGCGAACAACGCTGAATTCGTAGTTAATTTTATCAAGGAAGCGCGGGCGGCGGCAAAACTCAATCATCCGCACATAGTCCAGGCTTACGCGGTCGGTGAAGACGAAGGCATTTTCTACTACGCCATGGAATATATCAACGGCGATACGATGAAGGATGTCCTGAAACGCGACAAAATTATCCCCATCGACAAAGCCGTAACCATTATTC
>Ga0265294_10005314_pt1 | contig 15743 bp, 10 predicted proteins | sample MunlanPumphouse3_FD_192504 | JGI IMG/M metagenome (GOLD analysis project Ga0265294, IMG submission 192504) | Groundwater microbial communities from a municipal landfill in Southern Ontario, Canada - Pumphouse #3 | ecosystem: Environmental > Aquatic > Deep subsurface > Groundwater | place...
CGCTAAGTGATGCTAAAAAAGAGTTTGGAATTACTTCAAAAATAATTATGTGCTTTTTAAGACATCTTTCACAAGAAGCCTCTTTTGAAACACTTGAACTTTCGTTACCTTATAAAAATGACATTATTGCCGTTGGTTTGGACTCTTCTGAACTTGGGAACCCTCCTAAAAAGTTTGAAGCAGTGTTTAAAAAAGCAAAAGAGTATGGATACAAACTTGTAGCTCATGCAGGAGAAGAGGGCGATGTTTCTTATATAGAAGAAGCTTTGGATGTGTTAAAAGTACAAAGAATTGACCATGGAGTTCAAGCCATTGGTTCTCAAACATTAATGCAACGACTAAAAAAAGAGCAAATACCTTTAACGGTTTGTCCGAATTCCAATATTGAACTAAAAGTTTTTGATACATATAAAGAGCACAACATAAAAAAACTTTTGGATTATGGCTTAAATGTCTGTATAAATTCAGATGACCCTGCTTATTTTAAAGGCTATGTGAATCAAAATTTTATAAATATTTATGAGAATTTAGCATTATCAAAAGAAGATATTGTGGCTTTGGTGAAAAACTCTTTTAGAGCTTCTTTTTGTGATGAAAAGCAAAAAGAAATATATATAAATAAAGTAGATGAATTTGTAAAAGCGTACAGTAATTTGTAGTGCATGAACTTGAAGTAGGCGTAGCCAAATCAGATGCACCACAAAAAAGAAAAAAACAATTAACAGACTACTCAAAAACATAAATATAATAGATTTCACTTCAAAAGAAGTTCTTACCGTAGAAGATTGGTTTGTTTTTGTCTAATATTCTACTAGCTTCGTAACTGCTGTCTTTTATTGGCTTTTGAAACCTCTTTTTGTGCAAAGTCGTAAGTTTGGGGAATTATTTTTTTGAAAAAAGGTGGGATTTTTCTTCCTCCTACTTTCATAACATCTTCTAAAATAGTGTTTGCTAGTAGCTCTTTTTCGTGCTTTTCTATCATATATTCGTATAAAAACTGTGCCATTCTATCTAGTGAAATTTGATAAGTTGATTCACTTTTTTTGTACAACCACTTAGAAAAATCAAAAAAGTTTTCAAAAACCCTTCCATCTTCAAAAAGTAGGGCGGTTGTTTTTTGAAAATTTCCGCTGTTGTAGACAATATCCCAATACCTTGCAAAACGTTTCATCTCTTGCATTAAAGAAAAGTCTATTAAATCATTTTTTAAAATATCGTATGGAGGGGAATCGTTATAGACCATGCCATAAACTTTGTCGTGCCGCTCAAGCGTGGTTCCTGATAGTTTTTTTAAAATTCCCACTTGAATTTCACCTGTTGAAAGGGTGTAAAGTAGGTTTAAATTCTTTCCAAAACTTTCAATGCTTTCACTAGGAAGTCCTATAATTAAATCCACATGCAAATGAGAGTGCGTCTCTTGCGATAAAAACTTTAGATTATCTTTTATTTTATCAAGATTTAGGTTTCTTTTTATTGTTTGTGCTACTTCTAAATTAAGTGTTTGAATACCTACTTCAAGTTGTAAGCAACCGGGTTTAAACTCTTTTAAAAGCTCTCTTAACTCTTCGGGAAAATTATCAGGTATGACTTCAAAGTGTAAGAAAAACTCCTCTTCTTTGGTTAAAAAGTAATTTAAAATGGCTCTGGCATAAGATATTTTAATATTAAAAGTTCTGTCTATAAATTTAAAATTTCTAGCCCCTTTTTCCCAAAGCATATCTATTTCATTTAAAAATATATCTATTGGTAAATAACGCATTCGTGTTTCAATGGATGAAAGGCAAAACTCACACTCATATGGGCAACCTCTTGCATTTTCTACATAAATATGTCTGTTCTTAATATCAAAATCACTGTATTCACTGTACGGAAGTGCAATATTTTCAAACTCTACTTTAGGGGAGTAAATGACTCTATTTTGTGGAACTTTTTCATTTAAAAGCTCTTTACAAAGGTTATAAAAACTCTCTTCGCCTTCTCCACTTATAATATAATCTGCTGCATCAAAGTTGACTCGTAAAGGAGTGTAACTTACTTCTGGACCTCCAATAACAATAATAGTTTGGGGAGATACCTTTTTAATTGTTTTTACCAATTCACCCATATCAAAAGCATTCCAAATGTAAACCGCCATACCTATAATTTTTGGTTTTTTATCTAATATTTGTTCGGCTATGGTTTGAACAGAGGAGTTAATGACAAATTCCAAAATTTGTGCTTGGGGTTTTAGCTCTTTTAAGTTGGCTATTAAATATCTTAATCCCAAAGAGGAGTGGGAATATCTTGAGTTTAGAGTAGTTAGTATAATATTTTTCATGGCTGATTTTAACACAAAAAGAGAAAAAATAAAAGTCTTGTGTGTACAATAATTTGTATTATGTAGGCTCTTTTAACTCTTTGCCAACTTTAACGGTAAAAAACTCTCAGACACCCAATAGCAAAAAGAACCAAAGAGATCTCTTTGGGTTCAAAACCATAGAGTAAATAGAAAAAAGAAGCCATAATAAACCCTAATGAAACGGCATAGTGTTTAAGATATTGTTTGAGTGATTCTTGTAAATATTCCAGTTGATTTTTTGAAATTTCAACTTCTAAGCTTCCTTCACTGGCTTTTTTTATAACTGTTTTTAACTCTTTTACAATAAATGGCAAATCTTTTATCTCTTGAAGAAGCGTTTGCGTTATAGACTCTTTGGCTCCTAACGCTTTTGGAAGATTTTTCTTTAAAATAGGAAGAATATCTTTTACTCCATTGAAATTTTCAATATAAGTAGTTCCTAAGCCTTCAATTATGGCACTTACTCTTAAAATATAAATGGCATCGCTAGGGAGTTTAAACGGTAAATCTCGCGTGCTTTCAAGCACTTCAAACGCCAATTTTTGCATGGATTCGCTGTCTAGATTGTTGTTTGAAAAAATATCAAACATTTTAGATGTAAAAAGTGCTAATTCTGAAGTAGGGGCTTCATATGCAATGGTTCCTAAGCGTTTATTGGCACTAATATAGGTTTCATAATCTTGTTCATTGGCAGCTTTTATAAGCTCAATAATGGCAATTCTTTTATCGTTTGGAATAGTTTTTACCATACCAAAGTCCAGTAATATGAGTTCTCCTTTGGTGTTAACCAGTAAATTCCCAGGGTGAGGGTCGGCATGAAAGTAACCATTTATGAGCATTTGAGTGGTGTAAAAGTCAACTAAATTGGCAATTATTTTTTTAAAATCAATCTTGTGTTTAAAAATATTTTCTTTGTCATCAAACCTAAAACCCTCTTCGTAACTCATGACTAAAGCATCGTCACAAGAGTGTTTTTTGTAAGGTTTTGGAAATTTCACATTTTGTTTTTTATAGACTTTTCTAAAGTTTTGAAGGTTTTGAAGCTCTTGCGTTAGACTTACTTCTTCTACAATCATTTTTGAAAACTCTTTTATAACGGATTCAATAGAGTTTTTGGTGTAGCGTGAAAAAAGAGGTTTAAATAAGAAGTTAAAGGCATTGATGATTTTAATATCGGCTAAAACTTGTTGTTTTATTCCTTTTCTTCGTAATTTTACGGCAACTTTTTTTCCATTTTGAAGTGTGGCTTCATGGACTTGCCCAATGGAAGCAGACGCAATTGCATGGGGGTTAAAATAGCTAAAAATATCTTGGTTTGGAAAGCTAATAGCAAAGATTTCATTATAATCTTTTGGTGCCATGGCTGGAATTTGGTCATGTAAGTTTTTAAGCTCTTCCAAATAGGCTTCATTGAAAAAATCAGACCGAGTTGCAAGTACTTGGGCTAATTTTATAAAACTGGCCCCTAACTTAATAATGGTTTGTTTTAAGGCTTGTGGCTTTAAAGGGGTAAAGAGTAAAAAGCTTTTTTTCTTTTTTATGACCAAATAAATAGTTAATAAAAAAATAAAAACACGGTAAACTCTAAGGGGTGAATAATATTTTATAACTTATCCTTTTTAACAAGTAAACAAATGTTTATTTACCTAACTCTTCTTTTAGTTTTTTTAAATCTTTTTTAGTAACTAAATCTAGCTCATTAATAAGCTCTTTTACCCAACCTCGTATCTGTTTTTTAACGCGTTTTTTTTCAGCTTTCCCTTTTTTTTCTAAAGAGTTTAAGAGTTCTTTGGCATCTGTCTTTTTCAGCTTTCCTTTTTTTTCTAAAGTTTTTAACTCTTTTTTAAGTTTTTGCCTTACCATAACAGCTGCGCCTAGTCCTGAATAAATAATTTCATTTAACATGGTTTTTCCTTTTATGTTCTTAGTATATTGATTGTAGTGCTTTTTAAAATATTTTGGTAGCCAATATATGCTCGTTAATATCATTAACAATGATGTCATTGATTTTTGCAGACGTCCCAAAGTGTGGCAAGAGTTCAAATTTTACTTCACTATTAAGCGTTTGAAGTTCTTTAATAATATTGGGAATATCCACTTGTACGTGTTTTCCTGAGTTTAAAAAGAAAGGGTAACAAACTATTCTTTTAACGCCATCTTCTAAAAACTCTTCTACTACACTTTGAATACTAGGTGTTGCTAGTTCTAAAAACGCTGCTTTTTTATGAGAAAAGTTTTGAATGTTATGTGAAATAGTTTCGCACATAAGAATAAACTCTTCATTTGATGCTTCTTTTTTGCTTCCGTGTGCAATAAAAATAATACCTTGATTTTCCATGATACCTCTTTTTATTGTATTGTAATGTAAACAAACTTTAGAGGTTGTTTAAGATTTTTATAAAATTTTGCATACAGTTAACGACTAAATGTAAATATAAAAAACAAATATAATGCTAATTATTAGAAAATAGTTGCTAAATAATAGGCTTTTTTAGGTTGCTAAAGTATAATAATATTCCTTATTTTATTTGAAAGAGATATGTATGATAAATATAAAAACATTGGTGATGGTCTCTTTTATAACGCTATTTTTCACAACAATTATTAACTTAATATTAATCTATTATTTTCCTAAAAATAAAAACCTAAAATATCTTCTTGTATTTAATTTAGGGTTTTTATTGGGACAACTTTTACTGATCCTACGAAACACAATTCCCGATTTTTTCTCTATAGTAGTGGGAAACAGCTTTTTAGTAGCAGGGCATATTTGCGTATATGTAGCAAGTCGTGGGCTATTAAAACTAGAAAACAGGTGGCGTAACCGATATTTTATTCCTATTGGGGTAGTTGCCATTGGGCTTTGTGTGTTTACCTATGTTTATTATCATACTGAAATGAGAATTGTAATTTTTTCTCTTTTTTGTACTATTTATGGAGTCATTTTGGCATGGATTTTTTTGAAATATGCTTCTGGAAAATTATTGTTATTACACTATTTAACTTCATTTTTCTTTCTTATTTCTGCTGTTATGTTTTTTATAAGAGCCATTACTGCTTCTATTATTGATTTTCCTGTCTCTTATTTAAGCATTAATGATTTAATGATAGTAATGCCCTACGTGTACTTGGTTTTTATCTCTTTTTGGCTTTGTTTATTGTTTGCTTTACAAATAAGAGTTGAACAAGAAAACAATGAAAAAGAGATGATCCAAAAAAAGGAGCAATCATGAGACTGCTTTTAATTTTTCTTTTTATGCTCTCTTTTACTTTTTCTAAAGAAGAAAATATAAGCAAAGAACCTGTGTGGGAATATTCCCAACTCAATGAAGAACAAAAGCAATATTTGCAGAAAAAAAAAGAGCTCAAACTCTGTATTGACCCAAACTGGATGCCTTTGGATAAAATTGAAGAGGGTATACACGAAGGCATTGGCGCGGATATTATGGAAGAAATTTCACGCATATTAAAAATTTCTATTCGTTTAATTCCCACAAAACAGTGGAAAGAGTCTTTGTTGAAAATTCAAAGAAAAGAGTGCGATATTTTATCTCTTACACAAGAAACTCCTGATAGAAAAAAATATTTAAATTTTACAACACCCTATATTAGTACGCCAATTGTAGTTGCTACAAAAATTGGAATACCTTTTGTGGACAATTTAAATAGCATAAAAAACAGACGCTTAGGTATTGTTGAAAATTATTCAATGCAAGAACTACTGAGTGCTAAATATCCCAATATTAATCTTGTGGGGGTCTCTTCTATTCAAGAAGGATTAGCCTTAGTGCAACAAGAAAAAATATTTGGTTTTATTGACAATTCAATTGTTATTAACCATGAAATACAAAGACAACATATTAAAGATGTCACTATTACAGGGCAATTTCAAGATACTTTTCATTTAAGTATTGCTTCAATAAAAGACGAACCTATTTTGGATGAAATATTAGAGTTGGCACTTTTGTCAATTCCTATGAGTAAACGAAATGAAATTGTAAACAAGTGGAGTCATATTAGTTATAAAACGCAACTTGATTATGTGTTGATTGCACAAATTGGTTTTTTTGGATTTGCTTTAATAAGTATTTTTATCTATTGGAACTTACAACTAAAAGAAGAGATAAAAAAGAAAGAGAAAGCAAAAAAACTCTTAAAACAAAGTGAGGAAAGATTTAGAACACTTTTTGATATTGCTCCTGTTTTTATAAATTCATTTGATAAAGAAGGGAATGTAAAACTTTGGAATAAAGAGTGTGAACGCGTTTTTGGGTGGAGTTTTGAAGAGCTTGAAAAAATAGAAAATCCTATAAATTTGTTTTATCCTGATATTAATGAGAAAAAATTATTTATAAAGATGATTACAAGTGAAAAAAGTGATATTTTTAAAGAGTGGACGCCTAAAATTAAAAATGGAAATACAATTATTACAAGATGGGCAAATGTTTTCTTAAGTAACAATGAAGTTATTCATATAGGGTATGACATAACCAAGGAGAGACAAAATGCGTTTGAAATGGAAAAAAAGACAGAAGAGTTAAAAGTTGCAAAACAACAGTTAGAAGAGTTAAATAATAGTTTAGAAAAAAAGGTAGAAATAGAAGTAAAAAGAAATGCAAAAAACCAACTTTTACTTTTAGAGAAAAATAAATTAGCGCAAATGGGTGAAATGATTGAAAATATTTCACACCAATGGAGACAACCACTATCTGAGATTAACTCCTTAGTATTACTTCTTGACCAAGAGTTAATGCAAAAAAACATTTTTGATAATAATATTGAAGAGAAATTAAACTCTATTGAAACTTTAACTAGCCATATGTCAAATACTATTGATAATTTTAAAAACTTTTTTAACTCTGATAAAAAAGCACAAATATTTTCTTTGTATAAAATAATAGACAACACTTTGTTAATTAATAAAGGAAATTTTGAATATAACTATATAAATATTGAAGTAGATGCAAAGAAAAGTTTTAAATGTAATAGTCACCCTAGAGATTTACAAGAAGTTTTATTAATTATTTTGAATAATGCAGCAGATGCTTTAATCCACCACAAAATATATGAACCTAAAATTTATATAAAAATTGTAGAAGAGAGTAATAGCTATGTTATAAGTGTAAAAGACAATGCCAAAGGTATTCCCAAAAAGTTTTTAGATAAAATTTTTGAACCCTATTTTAGTACTAAATATAAGAAACAAGGAACAGGAATAGGACTGTACATGGCAAAAACTATTGTAGAAGAGAGTTTAAAAGGTAGATTAGAAGTTGAAAATATGCCAGAAGGGGCTTGTTTTACAATAATTATTCCAAAAGGAGAAATTTGTGCAAATAACAAATAGCGAGTACACAATTTTGTTTGTAGAAGATGAAGATAATATAAGAGAAAACTATAGTAAGTATTTAAGGATATATTTTAAAGATGTTTTAGAAGCTGCAAATGCTGAAGATGCTTTTATATTATATAAGGAAAAAAAACCCGATATTATGATTGTAGATATCCATTTACCCAAAGAAAATGGGATAGAGTTAATTAAAAAAATTAGAAAAAATGACTTAGATGTTAAGGTGATTATTTTAACCGCACATGCAGACTCTTCATTTTTGTTAGAAGCAATTCCTTTAAAGTTAATTAAATATTTAATAAAACCAATTAACCGTAAAGAGCTAAAATAGAGTTTAGCAATAGCTGTAGAAGAGATTGAAAAATATACTGTTTTAAACAACAAAAGAGTTAAGCTAGCAGACGGACACTGTTGGGATAATGATTTAAAAGAGTTGCTTTATTGTAACGAAATTATTGTATTAACTTCAAAAGAGAAAAAACTCATAGAGCTGTTACTTTCACAAAAAAGTAGGATTTTTACATATGATGAGATTTTTGAATATGTTTGGGGCTACAATGAAATAGGTTCATTAAGTGGATTGAAAAATCTTATTACAAGATTACGAAAGAAATTGCCTGAAAATATGATTATTAATCTGTTTAATGAGGGGTATAAGATTAATTTTTAAGTCTAAAAAGAAGTAACGATACAAACCAAATGACTATAAGAAACAGATATAAGTTTGGCAATAAAAATATCCATTTCGAGTTATTAAAAAAATATGTACTAACATCTATTAAATTTACTTTAAGAGCTACTAATAAAAAAGAGAGTGCTCCTGTTAAAAATACAAAAACAGAAATGGTGTCAAATAGGAAATATTTTTTGGATTTATATTTCCAAAAAAGATGAGCTGACAAAAAAGAGAATGCAGAAGCAAATAAAGAGTATGAAAAAATTCTAAATTGAGTATTATAATAAACATAAGTAAAAGTAAAATGACCTACAAAAACTATAATAATAGGAATTATGTGTTGAATATACCATTTTGAATCGAGTTTTAAAATGGCTTTTGACCCTAAATATAAGCTAACAGAACCTACAGCAAAAATAGTATTAGAAAGAACAATAGAGAAAAAATCTGGGATTTTATTTCTTAAAACAATAAAAATAAGCCCTAAAAAATAGCATAACACAAAATAGAAAATAAGTTGCTGCTCTTTTTTATTGTTATTATGTGTTTTATACCAATAAATCATAAAAATCAATAGAAAAAAAAGAGTAGCTATGTTGCTAAGAAAAAGTAGTTTTAAGTCCAATGTAACTATCCTCTGCTAAAAAATAAGAAAAGTATAATTAAATACTATGCACAACAAGCTTAATTGATACTTTTGTAATACTTTTTTTTTGTAACATTGTGGTCATTAAAAAAAGGTTATATATGAATTCAATATTAAAACTCTTTTTTAAAGAGAAACAGGTCTCTTTAAAAGCAACAGTGTTGTCACTTTTCTCTTTTTTAACCATTATCTTAACGCTGGTGCTTAGTTCTCAATTATTATATTTTAGCAAACAACTCTCCTATGAAAGTATCAATATTAAACTCAGTGGTTTAGTTAATGATGTTCAAAATTCTATAAAAACAAACGATAAGGTGAATACGCAACTCATTAATTTATTAAGTATAAATAATTTAGCTACGAAAGAGTTTTATACAAAAGTGTTAGAAAATAACCCCTCTTTATATGCCGTATATACAGGTTACGAAGACGGAAGTTTTTATGAAATTATAAATTTTGATATACACCCAACTTTACGAAATTTGTATAAAGGAAAAAGTAGTGATAGATGGCTTTTTATAAATATTGAGGGGAAAAACCCTTTAGAAAAAGAGATTATTTTTTTAGATAAAGATTTGCATATAACAGCTTCAAAAGTTGAAGAAAATAGTTATAATCCCACTTTACGCCCTTGGTATATTGAAGCTTCAAAAAATGATTCTGTCATTAAAACTCAACCCTATACATTTTCAACTATTCCTTCAAAAGGAGTAACCTTTGCAAAAGTGATTAATGAGAGTAAAAATGTGGTCTCTATAGATGTTTTAATTCATGATATACAAGCTATTTTTAAACAACACATTCATCAAGATTATATGGAAGCGTATTTATTTGATAACAATTCAGAGGTTATTACCTCGTATTCTAATAAAGAGGTTCTTTTAAATCAATTTTTACAACAAGAAAAAGAGTTTGAAAAGTTTAAAACTCCTGCTTTAGTTACGCTTGATAATATTGAGTATGTTGTTCAAGTAGTGCCTTTAAATAATAACTATAACCAAGAGTTTTTGGCTTTGTTTGCACAGTTTGATGAGGTTTCTGCTCCGTATAAAAAGAAGATTATTCTGTTTATCTTTTTGTTTTTTATTACACTGTTATTTCTTCTTCCTTTTATGATATATCTTTCCAATATTATTGTTAAGCCCATTTATAAACTTGTGGAGCAAAGTAAAAAAGTTAAAGACAGAGAGTTTGAAAATATTGAAAAAGTGCAAAGCCCTGTGTTAGAAGTTGCACTTTTGTCTTCTTCTATGCAAGAGATGGCTCAATCTATTTCGTCATATCAACACTCACTTGAAGAGAAAGTTAAACAAAGAACCCAAGAGTTAAGTATAAAAAATGAAGAGTTGCTTAAACTTTCTATTACTGACAAACTAACAGGATTGTACAACCGTGTTAAACTTGATAAATCCTTACACGATGAAATGAGCCGAAGTTTTAGAACCAAAGAGAGTTTTTGTGTAATTTTAATGGATATTGACTTTTTTAAAAAAGTAAATGATATTTACGGACATCAAGTAGGCGATGATGTGTTAGTGGAAACGGCACAAATCTTAAAGCAAACAGTGCGAAAAATAGATGTGTTAGGACGCTGGGGCGGAGAAGAGTTTTTAATTGTTTGTCCAGAAACTTCTTTAGAAGGTGCAAAGGTCTTAGCTCTTAAAATCAATGCAGCAATAGAAAGATATGTTTATAAAACCTACCCAAAAACAGTAACTATGAGTTTAGGGGTTGCCTCTTTTCAAGAAGGAATAACTCAAAAAGCAGAAGATATTGTTGCAAATGCAGATAATGCTCTTTACGAAGCCAAAAGAAATGGAAGAAATCAGGTGCAAATTTTCAATTAAGTTAGTTTATTTTATTCATTATAAAAAGAGTTTTTAAGCAAGGAATTGTTTAGAAACTCTTTTTTTTTAAAGTTCTACTAATAATCTTCAAAATAATTACAAAAAAATCAATAAAACCTAATATTGATACTTTTCGAATACTTTTTAATAATATTATTCATAATTAGTTTATTTATAATACACAGTTAAAAAAAGGAAGATTATGAGAAGGTTTAGTAAGAAAAGATTATTTAGCATTATTGCTGCTAGTACTCTTATGGTATTTAATACAAATTTGAGTGCATTAACTCTACAAGAGAGCATACTTGAATCACTCAACACTAATCCAATAGTACAAGAGAGACTTAAAAACTTCAACGAAACCCAACAAGATTTAAATATTGCACAGTCGGAGTATTATCCTTCTTTGGACTATAGAACAAGTTATGGAAAAAATAAAGCAGGGCGATTAAAAGATGATATTGATGATGTAAGTTATAGACACTACACACACTCTTTAAAACTAACACAAAATATTTTTAATGGTTTTAGCACAACCAATAAAATTGATTATCAAAAAGCACGAATTCTAGCAGCTGCTAACCACTACATTGAAAATGCAAATGATGTTGCTTTTCAAATGACAGGAGCTTACTTGGATGTTATAAGAAGTTATCAGTTGTATGAAAATGCACAAGAAAACGTTAAAATAAATGAAAAAATATATGAAGATGTACAATCTCTTTATGACACAGGGTTAACCACAAAATCAGAGATGACTAAAATTTTTGCTTCATTAGCGCTTGCTCGATCAAACTTAATAGTTCAACAAAATAACACCGTAGATAAAGAGTACCGTTTTAAAAGATTGTTTGGACGAGATGTTTCTGTTGCAGAATTTTCTATGCCACAACTTAATCTTGCTATGCCTGAAAGCATAGAACGAGCAACAATGTATGCTATTGAAAACAATCCTTCAATGATTGTAAGCAGTTACAATATTCAAGGTGCGAAAGCTCTGTACAGAGAGAAACGAAGCAAGTTTTATCCTCAAGTAGATTTAGAAATTGAACAAGTTTATAACGATGTTAAAGAGAGAAATAACGGATATGATATTCCAGATGACCGTTTAAAAGCCTACATCACACTTACTTGGAACTTATTTAAAGGTGGCGCTCACAGTTCTGATATGCAAAAAAGTAGAAGCACCATTCATAAAGAAGTTGAAATTCAAAGAGATTTAAAACGACAAACTATTGAAGGATTAGAGCTTTCATGGTCTGCTTTCGAGATGATTTCTAAACAATTAAAAGAGTTGTATCAGTATCAAGAGTATTCACAAGAGACGCTAGAGAGTTACCAAAGTGAGTATGAAATGGGTCGAAGAACACTTTTAGACCTGCTTTCTGCGCAAAATGATTTGGTGAATTCAAATACTCAAATTATAAATGCACAAGTGGACAAGCTTTTTGCTCAATATCGAGTTTTAGATGCCATGGGATTGCTTGTAAAAGTAATTGCAGGAGATACCGATGAATACAATAAAATGGTACAACCTAGCAGTCAACCTTTTGAAATAGTAAAAGATACTCTTCCTGTAAATTTAGATGTTGATAATGATGGGGTAGTAGACTCTTTAGATATTTGTGATAACTCTATTAACAATAATGATGTTCTTCCACACGGATGTTCACAAAAAGAGCTTGACTCTGATTTTGATGGCGTAATTGACTCAAAAGACAAATGCCCTAATACAAAATTTGGAGCCTTAGTTGATATTTTTGGATGTGAAGTAGACAATCAGCCAAACAAGTTTGAAGTAGATACAGAAACCTATATGAAAACACCTGAAAACTATACTCAAAATAGCCCAATTAAAGAGAGTGAAACAGGAGTATATGCGTATGAGTTTAATACTAATGCAAATAAAAACGAACAAACGACCTCTTTAGATAAGCACTTAATGTATGACAACTTTGAGATGATTAAAAGATATGAGCATTTAAATATGCATGAGTTTGATATTAAAAATGATGCAAACTTTAAACAGTTGGAAAATATAGCTAATGAGATTAACTCTTATAAAGATGAAAATATAACAGTTACCATAATAGGTCATACACAAAAAATGGAAGATAAGGAAAAAAGTTACAACTTAGCACTTCAATATGCAACAGATATTAAAAAACAGCTTGTTGATTTAGGTGTAAAAAATGAAGTTATTGTTGAACAATCACGAGCAGACACCAACAAACTTTTTGTAGAAACCAGAAGAACATGGGATAAGGAGATAAATGATGTTGTAGCTATTACTCTTTATGTTCCTAAAAAAGAAGAGATAATTGTTTTAGACGATGACAACGATGGTGTTGTAAATGAACTTGATATGTGTCCTAATACTCCTAAAGGGTATGCTGTAGATGAAAAAGGGTGCAGTGTTAAAATTAATTTAGAGGTGCTTTTTGAAAACGATTCAAGTGTAATTATAGAAGATACACAAGCAAAAATATTAACGTTTGCACAATATTTAAATGATCATCCCACTTTTAATGTAGAAATTACAGGACATGCAAGTAATAATCAAAAGAGTTCAGCTTCATATAACTTAACGCTTTCACAAAAACGAGCCGATGCAATTAAAGCTTTTTTAGTGGCAAATAGTGTAGATGCAGTTCGTATAACAGCATTAGGAAAAGGGTACGAAGAGCCAATTGCTAGTAATGATACACCTGAAGGTCAAGCGTTAAACAGACGAATTGAAGCACAGTTAATTGATACACAAAAATAGAATAATGAGTTTAAAAATCTATTTATACAATTTTATAAAGAAATACCATGCTTAAACACACTGGAAAGAAAAAAGACTCCTTATTGGAGTCTTTGGTTTTATATACCAAACTTTTTCACAAACCTTTTACAGAAGAGTCTTTAATGTCAGGTTTGCCAATAGATGCAAACTTGACAGACCAAGCACTTTTTTCTAAAAGTAGTTCAAAGTCTCTTTTTTCAAGAGCAGCTTTAAGAGCTGGTTTAAAAACTACGCTAATAGAACGCCCCATAACAGATATTTTAGAGTTGCAACTTCCTGTTATTTTAATACTTTCAAACGACAATAGCTGTATTTTACAAAGTTTTTCAGACAATAAAACAAAAGCAAAAATTATTTTTGCAGGTGACGATGCTTTAGAAGAACTTGTTGATATAGATAAGTTAGAAGCTGAGTATTTAGGGTTTGCCTTTATGCTAAAGCGTGGCTTTGAGTATGAAGATGAAACGCTTAAAACACTTAATATGTCTAAACAAAAACATTGGTTTTGGAGTACTTTAGGGTACTCAAGAAGTATATATATAGATTGCATAATAGCCTCTTTTCTAATCAACCTTTTTGTTTTAGCAACGCCTCTTTTTACCATGAATGTTTATGACAGAGTTATTCCAAATAACGCTCAAGAAACGCTTTTGGTTTTTACTATTGGAATTATAATTGTCTTTATACTTGACGCCATACTTAAATTTTTACGAACATATTTTTTAGAAATAGCAGGAAAAAAGAACGATATTATTATGTCTTCTATTATTTTTGAAAAAGTGTTGGATTTAAAAATGCCAAGCTTTCCACAATCTGTTGGTTCTTTTGCTAATAACTTAAAAAGTTTTGACTCTATTAGAGGGTTTTTAACCAATGCCACACTAAGTGTTTTAATAGATTTTCCTTTTGCTATTTTATTTTTAGCCGTCATTTACTATATTGCAGGAGTTTTAGTTTTAGTACCTATTGGTATTATTGCTATTATTATTTTCTATGCACTGTTAATTAAAAAGCCATTGCAAGAAAGTATTGAATCTACCTATGAAGCAGCATCTAAAAAAAATGGAATTTTAATAGAATCTTTGCAAAATATTGAAACTATTAAAGCACAAGGATTATCTGGAAACATCCAATACAACTGGGAAGAGTCAACAGGTGAAATTGCCAATAAAAGTTTAAAGTCTAAACTTATTTCTTCTTCTATTCCAACTGTTACAGGGCTTTTAGTAGGGCTTAATACGGTACTTATAATTGTATTAGGAGTTTTTCAAATACAAGCATTTGAGCTTACTATGGGTGGGCTTATTGCTGCTATGATTTTATCTGGTCGTGCCATTGCCCCTATGGGACAAATTGCAGGGCTAATTACTAGTTATGAAGATGCCCAAACTTCGTATGTAATGCTTGATGAAATTATTAATAAACCAGTTGAGCGACCAATTGCTAAAGAGTTTGTAAAACGACCATCACTTAAAGGAAATATTGAATTTCGTAATGTAAGTTTTAAATATCCAAATTGTGAACACTTTGCGTTGCAAAATATTAGTTTTACTATAAAAGAGGGTGAGAAAGTTGCTTTTTTAGGACGAATTGGATCAGGAAAAAGCACCATTGCCAAACTTATTTTAAAACTCTATGAACCAAGTGGTGGCTCTATTTTAATAGATGGAATAGATATTGCACAAATAGATCCAGCAGATTTAAGAAAAAAAATAGGCTATGTTCCTCAAGATATTCATCTTTTTAGGAATACGCTTAAAAACAATATTTTAGGGGCTTATAAATTTGTAGACGATGAGTGGATGTTGAAATGTTCACAAATAAGTACAGCAGAAGAGTTTGTAAAACTTCACCCTATGGGATACGATATGCCAATAGGTGAACGAGGTGCTGGGCTTTCAGGAGGTCAACGACAAAGTGTAGGAATTGCACGTGCTTTAATTAACGATGCATCTATATATCTGTTTGATGAACCAACTAATGCTATGGATCAAACAAGTGAAAATATGGTATTAAGCAATTTAAAGAGTAATTTAGAAGAAAAAACGCTTATTTTGGTAACTCAAAAAATGAGTATGTTGGATTTGGTTGATCGTGT
>Ga0265294_10005315_pt1 | contig 15742 bp, 15 predicted proteins | sample MunlanPumphouse3_FD_192504 | JGI IMG/M metagenome (GOLD analysis project Ga0265294, IMG submission 192504) | Groundwater microbial communities from a municipal landfill in Southern Ontario, Canada - Pumphouse #3 | ecosystem: Environmental > Aquatic > Deep subsurface > Groundwater | place...
CAGCACCAGTAATAACATAAATACCATTAAGACGATCCCGATTATTTTTTCAATATGTTTCATTAATTATACCTCATTCACATTATATCAAATAGAGTAAAATAATACCATGTTTTTTTAGTTATAATTTAGAATTTGGTTATTATTGAATCACTTTTAAAGATTCTCTAATATTACCATTATGCTTACTTAAAATCTTCTCAATTTGATCTTTATCATCGATTCGAGCCATAATTCCAAAAATTGCATATTTAACCGAATTATATTTCTTTAAATAAGCATAAGCTGTTTTTTCATCTGCTTTGGTAATTTCTGTAACAATCTTAACGGCACGACTGACCAGTTTGTCGTTAGACATTTGAACATCAACCATTAAGTTTTCATAAACTTTACCCAATTTAACCATAGAGGCGGTTGAAATCATATTTAAAATTAGCTTTTGAGCAGTACCTGACTTCATTCTAGTTGACCCTGTTACTGGTTCAGCACCCGTAATCGCTTCTATTTTATGTTTCGCTTCTTTAGCAATTAAGGAGTTACTAGATGTTGTGATACAAGCTGTATCACAACCAATACTGTTTGCGTACTCTACTGCAGCAACCGCATAAGGTGTTCGACCTGAAGCGGTAATTCCAATGACAAAGTCTTCTATAGAAAGGTTGTAAGATTTAAGATCCTTAACGGCTTCAGTCCTAGAATCTTCAACTTTTTCAATTGGATATCTTAAAGCTTTATCCCCACCAGCAATAATCCCTATTACCATATCATCAGGCACACCAAAAGTAGGTGAACATTCACTCGCATCTAAAACACCAAGTCTTCCTGATGTCCCAGCGCCAATATAGAATAATCTACCACCTTTTTTAAAGGCATTCGTAATCGCATCGACAGTATCAGCAATTTGAGGAATTGCTTTTTCTACTGCATAGGGAACCCATTTATCTTCCTCGTTAAAAGCGATTAGGACTTCTTTAGTGGACAACAAATCAATATTTTTTGTCTTTTCATTTCTTTCTTCTGTGCTTATTTTACTTATATCTACCATGGTTTTACTCCTTGTATATTTTATTTTTAGCCAATTTATACGCTCCATAAACGGGTTCATAGCCCGCTTCATCTATGCGTACATTTGGTAACTGTTTCTTTAAATCCTCTAAGATAGTTTCTCTAACATAGAGGGCTTTTAAGGCAAAACTACCTTTTAAAGCGATCACAACCTTTTCATCTTTAATAAACCGCTTATAGGCAGTGATAATCTGACTAGATAATAACTTGGCTTCATTCATTAATAAGTTTTTTGCAAAAATATCTGTTTTGGCGACTTGTTGAATTTCCGTTGATAGTAACGCCAACTCACTTTTCGGTTTATTATAGACATAATCAATAATGCCTTTTGGATCATCAAGATTCATCTGATTTAATAAATGCTGGGATAAAGCACCTAAACCTTGTCCGAGTTCATACTCATTAATAATATTTTTAATTGCCCTAATCACCAAGTGATATGCCGAACCTTCATCCCCTAATAGATGGCCCCAACCACCAATTCTTTCGACAACTTGTTCTTTTTCTATCATCACAATAAATCCGTTAATCAAAAAAAGGCTGTAACAAAATAAAATAAGTTACACCCAATAACCAAAAGCCGAGTCCTTAACCAAACTCGGCTTTTTGATATATCACATTAAAAATATTCTATGAAATCCTGATGCTAGTTAATCGTTAATCACCAATAAGTGATTTATAAATATCATATGTTTTAACTTTTACTAACTTCTTCTTAATCAAAGTATCTCTTGATAGGTATTAACTGCATAATCAACATTCGGTGTTTCATTTTTGGTTTCTTTATCCTTCATATACATATCTACTAGCTCTTTAGCATACTCTAATAACCTTGGGCCACTAACTTTTAATAAAGTAGGTGTTGTTTCATGTATTTTGGCATAAGAAACATCTGTAATACCATATTTGGTGTTGCTAGGACTTCCTGGAATAAGATTATAATAAAGTTTTAAACTATTTCCATGAATCCATGCTTTTAAAATAGGTTTCCCTTTATACATAAATCGTTCACACTTCCACGACTTTTTAACCACTACTTCTGGATAACTTAACAGGTAGTTTTTAAGTTCACTAAACCTTTGTTGTATACAATCCAGAATTCATATGTGTATGATACTCTATTTCAAAAGCCTATAGTAATATTTCTCTTTGGAACTGATTAGTAATATTATTTAAATATGCTTGATAAATTGTTTCTAGTTCTTTAATGGATTGTGCGCTATCAATATCAGCATGCGCTTGGTCTACTAAGTAATTAGTTTGGTCACTTATTGGTAAAACACCATAAGTGTCATCTACATAATCAATAATCGCATATTTTGCTGCTTGTTTTTCTATTTCTAAAATCATGGTATCAATTTCATTTTTTGCTGTATCTAATAGAGTTCTAAAATAATCTTTGGTTTCATTTATACGTCTATCAACTGCTAAAATGCTATCATCACTATCAATTAAATCATTGCTAATTGATGTTTGATTGTCAACAGCTGATTTTAATTCATCAACTCGCACACCCGTTATATGTGTATATGTCGACAATAAATCCTTAATATAGTTTGCGTCATCTAGAATTTCTAATTTAGCATTTTCACGGTAATTATTTAGATAAAGCGACTCTAATACTAAGATCACATTATTTCTTTCTTGACTTATTAAAGCGACAGTATCGCTGGCATCAATAGCTAATAATCCATCTTCTAATGCCGCTAATAAATCTGATTCATAATTGTTAATTAATGTTTGGTCTAAATAATCTAGTTCACTTACCTTATTTAATAATTCATGATAGTGATTATTAACAATAAGTTTATTAGCATTTTTAATATCTTGCAATTGAGCATCATCTCTAGTTTAACTCTATAAATTTCTAAACTAGCTTAATTGGCTAGGAACCTTACATGCATATAAAACTTTTTTTGCTTACTGCACCATTTAATTGCTAAATCTGAATCCATTGGTTTAGACATATAATAACCTTGAATAAAGTCACAATTCATCTTTCTAAGCATATCAAATTGTTCTTTTATTTATTCAAATACTTATTTCCCAAGGATAGATTAAATTTTGGATGTAATTTCCAACGCCAATCGTATATATTCCATGCGCAATTACATCTTTTTCTAATGCCTCATCATAGGTTAAAAAGTCATCATTTGATAGAACTAAAGAAACTTTTTTGACTTCACCTTTTTTAACCATGATTTTATCAAATGTTTTTAAAATGGGCACTTTGAATGAATCAAGAGATTGATAAGCATAAAGTTGAATGACTTCTTGACCATCCAAAATCCCGGTATTTTTAATTGAAATGTGGAAATAGTGTTTGTTATCGATCTTCTCATAATTTACTGGTAAAATTTCAAACGAGGTGTAAGAACATCCAAATCCAAACGGGAAAACAGGTTTAATCTGGTGTTTCATAAAGTGGCGATAGCCTACATCTTCCCCTTCTTTATACCATACTTCTTTTGGGTGTCCAAATTCACCAATACTATGGGATGAATAATCGGTTAATGAATAGGCAAATGTTTGGGTAAGTTTTCCTGATGGGTTCACATCACCAAATATAACATCAATTAAAGCATTACCGCCTTCCATCCCGTTAAATCCAGACCATAGAAGTGCCCTACATTTGGATATCCATGATGTCATGGTAAATGCAGACGCTGAGGTTATATGGATAATTGTATTTGGATTGATATCCAGTAATTCTTGAATTAAAATATCTTGTTCGTAAGGTAAATCTAGATTCGGTCTATCCTGTCCTTCAACATCATAATCATGATTCAGCCCACCAAAAAACAGAATATAATCGTAATCTTTAGCATGTTCAAGCGCTTCTTTTCGTAACGCTTTTTGTCGTTTTTTAGTTTCTTCTGAAAGGGTTGTTCTTAATTCTTCTTTTGTTTCAAGGCTTGCTTCTTGCCAGTTACCATCAAGCGGTGTTAGCGGTGTTGCCTCATACCCACGTTTAAAATCAATCTGGATGAAACTACCATATTTCGATTTTAATGCGAGCAATGGTGAGATTTCATAAAGTGATTTAATCTCTGCACTACCCCCACCTTTGGCATGTAGTCTTTCCGCATTATCACCAATCACCAAAATACGTTTTATATTTTTAGATAATGGTAAAATGTTGTTTTTATTTTTTAATAAAACAATGGCTTCTTTGGCAACATCATAGGTTATCTTTTGATGTTTTTTTGTATTGTAATAGCCACTTCTTCTTTTATCTGTATCGCCAATTAGATGAATCTTATTCATTACAGTTAAGATGTTACTTACCTTTTGGTCAATTAACGATTCGGATATTTCACCAGATTTAATCTTTTCTAAAAGTGGTAATGCCATAAAATACTGATCAAAATTATTGGTCACAGACATTTCTATATCAATACCGCTGTTGGCAGCTTCTAGTGTGTTATTGACCGCAGACCAATCAGAGATTACCATATAATTAAACTTCCATTGATCTCTTAAGACTTTATTTAACAAATAGGGATCTTGGGATGCATGTCTACCATTGACTTTATTATAAGCACCCATCAGACTTAATACTTTTCCTTTTTGAACGCTATTTTTAAAAGCTTTTAAGTAAATATTATGTAACGTTTTTAAATCAACTTTAACGTTAACGGAAAATCGTTCGGTTTCTTGATTGTTAACTGCATAATGTTTAAGGCAACTTGCCACATCAAAGTGTTGGATCCCTTTTACAATTGGTAAAGCCATATTGCTTGTTAGTGTGGGATCTTCTGATAGGTACTCGAAATTTCTTCCACAAAGCGGGCTTCTGATGATATTGATACTCGGACCTAAAATAACATCTTTTCCTCGACCTCTGGTTTCGGCACCTAAAACTTTACCATAACTATAGGCTAGTTTTTTGTTCCAAGTGGATGCCAGGGCGCTTCCACTTGGCAAATAGGTGACATAATCATCTGATAAACCAATTGGATTCCAATTGTCATCATGAATCTCAGCCCTTACACCTCTTGACCCATCGGTCATTTTAAGCGGTGGAATATTTAATCTTTCAACACCACCATTGTGAAAAAGACCCGTCCCGTGGATCATATTTATTTTTTCTTCTAGTGTTAATTGTTTTAAAATTGAATCAATCAGTTTATTTTTCATAATATTCACTTATTCTTTTGTAAAAATCAATTTTTCTTTATTTGATGCAGAAATTAAGACTTTTGAGTGCCCATTTTCATTGGTGACTTTAAGCGTTTTATGACTAACCTTTTCATTCATAAAAGTAACCGTACACGCCGCTTGATGTTTTAATGTAATCTCGATGGTTTTTTCTTGAATCGTCGCTTCTATGGTTAAATTAGGTTTTCCATCTAGACCAAAAATTGTTCTTGATGCTTTTGATTTTAATGCAAAAATATGGAAATTTGGTTTTTCCATATTTTTGTTGCTTCCAATGGAAGCTGGGAGAATGAAAAAATTATATCTGCACAGTAATATATTGAGTTTTATTTGAGGCAACATAAGGTATAATATCGCCTTTTATAACAACTCCGTTTACTTCTAGCTTTTCTTTACCTGATTTAGTGATATGAATAATATATGTATTACCTCTAAATTTTCTTGTAACCTCAAGTTCTGTTAGATGTTTTGGTAAAACAGGTTTTATCCTTAAACCATCAAATTCAGGATGTATACCTAAGATGTATTGACTGATTGCTACAAAGTTCCATGCTGAGGTACCAGTGAGCCAAGAGTTTTTCGCCTCACCCTGTCTAACTGCTTCTTTACCTGCTATCATTTGTGAATATACATAGGGTTCTGTTTTGTGTAGAGTTGAAATTTCTTCTAAATATGCTGGTGCTATTTTTGAATATATTTCAAATGCTCGATCACCATTACCAAGCATTGTTTCTGCACAGGCAACCCACGGATTATTATGACAGAAAATACCACCATTTTCTTTATAGCCTTCAGGGTAACTTGAAATCTCGCCTAAGTGAAGATGGTACTTAGAGTATGCTGGATAATTTAATACCATACCATATGGTGTATCTAAGTACGCCTTAGCACTTTCTAAAGCTTTTTTTGCCATACCATTATCAAGTCCGACCCCTGCCATTACAACCATGCCTTGAGGTTCAATAAAGATTTTGCCTTCTTCGTTTTCATTTGAACCAATTTTTTGACCATATGCATCGTATGCTCTTAAAAACCAGTTTCCGTCAAATCCATGTTTTTCGATTTGATTTATCATTTTAGTAATATGATAATCGACTTTTATTTTTTCATCATTATGCTTGATTTTATCTAGTAACTCACTGTATTTTTTACCGACATAGACAAATAACCCTGCAATAAAGACACTCTCAGCAACCTTACCATCACCCTTGTTTTGAACTGTTTGAAAAGATTCCCCTGGTTCATCTGAAAAGCAATTTAGGTTTAGACAATCATTCCAGTCTGCTCTACCAATTAACGGTAGTCCATGTGGGCCAAGGTTATTCGAGGTTTTATAAAATGCTTTTTGTAAGTGTTCTAAAATAGTGCCTTTTAAATGTGGATTCGATTCATACATCACCACTTCGTCTAGTATCGTAAAATCGCCAGATTCTTTAATGTACTGAACACAGGCTAGTATAAACCAACATGGATCATCATTAAAACCTGTACCTAGATCTGCATTTCCTTTTTTAGTTAGTGGTGAATACTGGTGATATGCACCACCATCAATCAACAGCGTGGATGCTAGATCAAGTAGTCTTTGTCTAGTCTTATTTATATCCATATGCATAAATCCTAATAGATCTTGGTTAGAGTCTCTAAAACCCATACCACGACCTACACCAGATTCAAAATAAGAGGCACTACGACTTAAGTTGAATGTTGTCATTGTTTGATATTGATTCCAAATATTAACCATTCGATTCAATTTTTCATCATTTGAATTAATACTGTAGTTTGATAATATATCATCCCAAAATGATTTTAAATCTGCTAATGAATCATTGACTTGTTCAACCGTTTCAAATGATTTGATCATAGATTTAGCTTTTTTCTTGTTAATGACTTGATGTGATTCAAATTTATCAAATTTATCATTTTCAACATAGCCTAGTATGAATATAAAATCTTTAACCTCATTTGGTTTAAGGATAACTTTTATGTAGTGCGAAGCAATCGGTGACCATCCGCTTGCTACAGAATTTGTAGATGCACCATTGGATACAACAATAGGACTCGATATATCATTATACAGTCCAATAAAACTCTCCTTATCTGTATCAAATCCATCTATTTTTTGGTTCACATGATAAAAAGCATAATGATTTCTACGTTCTCTATACTCCGTTTTATGATAGATTGTAGAACCCTCTATTTCAACCTCACCAATATTGAAGTTACGTTGGAAGTTTGTCTGATCATCTAATGCATTCCAAAATGCCCACTCTATATAAGAAAACAATTTAATTTCTTTTATTTTATTTGTCTCATTTTTAAGTGATATATGGTGGACTTCCCCATTATAGTGTTTTGGTACAAAAGATACTTGTTTAGCAATTAATCCATCTTTAGTAGAATTAAATTTGGTATAGCCCATACCATGTCTAACTTCATAACTATCTAACTTAGTCTTTGTTGGTTTAGCACCAATATTCCAAATGCTATCGTTTTCTTTAATGAAGAAATATCTACCTTCATTATCAACCGGTATATTGTTATAACGGTATCTTGTAATTCTTCTATCCCTTGCATCTTTATAGAAGCTATACCCACCCGATGTATTAGACATTAATACAAAATAATCATCACTTCCCAAATAGTTTATCCATGGATAAGGTGTATAAGGTGTATTAATTACATACTCTTTATTTAAATCATCAAAATATCCATATTTCACATTGTTTTCCTTACCCTTTCACACTACCTGCTGTAGTGCCTTTTATAATATATTTAGAAAATATTAAGTAAATAATAACTGTTGGAATGATTGCTAAAAACATGAGCATAAACCTAGCACCTTGATCAAAGTTTTTAGGGTCTGATACCCCTAATTGAGCAATAATAATTGGTAAAGTACGTTTCTTGCCATCTTGAATAATAAGAGACGGTATAAATAAGTTATTCCAACTTGCTACAAAAGCAAATATAAACTGAACAGATAATGCTGGTCTAATAATTGGTAGAACAAGTTGGTTAAATGTTCTAAACTCACTTGAACCATCCACCCGAGCTGCTTCTATAATTTCATATGGTAATACACTTTGTATGTATTGTTTCATGTAGAAGAAAGTGGCTGGTGATGCAATTGCTGGAATAATAATCACCCAATAATTATTAACAAATCCTATACTATATAATATTGTTACTAAGCCAATACCAGCAATCTGTGATGGAATCATCATTACAGCAAGTATTGCAAGATGTATAAACCTTCTACCTTTAAATTGATATAAATGGATTGCATATGCAGTTAATGCACTAAAGTATGTTGTTAAGGTTGCTGAGACAAGTCCTATAAATAAACTGTTTATTATACCCTCTAACACAAATAAATTTTCCTGTGTAATTATTTTCATGAAGTTTCTTCCAAAAAATTTTCCTGGAAGTATACTAAATCCTTTAGATATATCAATGTGAGGTCTAGATGCATTTACAAATAATGTATAAAATAAGAATATAATTATACCTGAAAATATGATTAATATAAGGTAGATGAAAAACCTAAGGAAATATAATGGTAACTTATCAACTAGGCTCATCTTCTTCAAGACGGCTGATTTGTTCATTTTTTCATCTCCTTTTTAATGCGTCTTTCTTCTTTATAGTCATCAATCTCATCACGGTTCATCACAAGGAAGAAGAAAATACTAATAACGGTAGTAAATAAAAATAGTATAACAGATGCCGTACCTGCCATGTCATATTGTTTACTTGTTCTTAGTAAACCACTAATATACATCATTACAGTTTGCGATGAACCATTCGGACCACCGGTACCTTTTGTAAAGACATAGGGTATATCATACAATTGAACACCACCAACTAAGGAAGTCACTAAAACGAATAATAGTATCGGTTTTAATAAAGGTAATGTAATCTTTGTAAATGTTTGTCTACTGTTTGCACCATCAACACTTGCAGATTCGATTAATGTATCATCAATCCCCATGATACCTGCCATTAATAGAATCGTTGTATTACCAAACCACATTAGAAAATTCATCGCTGCTATTAAAAACCTTGTTGGCCATACTTTATCAACAAAACTAAATGTTTCCGGTATGATACCCATATCCATTAATAAAGTTGTAAGTCCACCGGTATTTGAAAACAATTGTACAAACAACATTGAAAATGCTGCTGCCATAACCAAATTTGGCATATACATGATGGTTTTGAAAAATGTAGTGCCTTTTAGTTTTAATCTAAAAGATGTAAACCATAATGCCATAAGTAAAGAGATAATAATTTGAGGTATAAAACTTATCAACCACAATATAATTGTATTGCCAAGGTATTTCATAAACAGACCCTGACTAAACAACTTAACATAGTTACCGAAACCTATGAAATTGGGTCCAACTTGAACGAATCCACCTTGTGCATAATAGTATTCAAAAAAACTATAGTAAAAAGTAGACAGTAATGGAATCAACGAAAATATAACATAGACGAGGACAAAAGGTGCTACAAAATAATATCCCCATTTATTGTAATTAATTTTTTTTCTCTTTTTAGACATGCTTTATACCTTTCATTTGCTTATATCTCCATATAAGCAACTTTTAATTTTTCAAGTTATTGAATTATAAAAGTTTGATGAGGGAAGGTTATTCCCTCATCAATTTTTTATTTATGAGTGTTATTTAGGCTCAGTTGGCGTTGTCGTGAATTTTAATTCAGGATATTTTTCAATTACTATTTCTTTAAATCTATTCCAAGCTTGAGTAAACGTTGATTCTCCAGAAAAGTAATCTTTCATTGCTGTTTGAATACCTTCATTTAATCCTTGATCATAAGGTGATGCGTTACTCATATCAATTTTTTGTGCTGCTGATGTAAATAAAGCGATATGGTTTTGTCCACCTAAGAATGCTGATCCATAAGTTGCGTCATTAGCAATTCTTGTCATTGCAGTTTTATTATTTGTATAGTCTTCAGTTTCTCTTGTAATGCTTTCTGCAATCGCAGGGTTTGCTGTCATTTTGATCATAATGTCTTTAACAAGTGTTGGATTATCTGTACCTTTAGCACCAACTATCCAAGTACCACCCCAATAATAACTTGCAGGACCTTGAACAACACGGTATTCACCAAATAAACCATTACCTACTTCTTTAGGTGCGTCAGCATCATCAAGTGAGTTACCTAATAATGTGAAATTAATGCCCCAAGTTGAATAGAAGAATCCAAATACATTACCATTTGAACCTTGATCACTTTGCCATCCATCACTCCATAGACCGTTACCATTATTATAACCTCTTGTTGTATAGGTCTTAGTTTGTTTGATCCAGTTTAGAATTTGTTGATCAACAACAACTTCATTTTTGTCATTAACCCATTTAGCAGTTGTATTGTTTGAGTATGCTCTAAATGCATCATCATAACCAGATAACATACTGTAATTCTTCGCTTTCATTTGAGCTGCAACGGCATCAAATTTAGCCCATGTATCAATTTTAGCTTGAACTTCAGCTGGTACGTCTGTACCTAAAACTTCTCTTGCAATATCTGCTCTATATGCGAACAATCCTGGCGTTGCTTGCCATGATGTAGCTCTTAATGCACCCTTTTCATCAGTAACAATATCCTTAGTGTATTGATATTGATCTGCAAACACAGATTCTTTGATTTTTAAATCTTTAATTAAATCGAGTGCATAGCGATCGTTTGCATATTTTGTCGCATAGTCTGCTTCAATTAAGAAAATATCTACTTTATCATTAGCAGCCGCTGATGATTGATTAGCTAGTGCAGCATCTAATGCAATTTGGTATCCATTGTTGTCGTTAGCAACTTGAATCCATTTAACAATTGTGCCATCATCTAATAAATCTGTTCCGTCAGAATTTGTTTTAACATATCCTGGATAGAAATTTCGGAAACGACCAATAAATTCGTCATTCCACACTCTAATTACTAATGTATTGCCTTCTTCTGTGACTGATACACCACCTGAAGAGTTATTACATGCAACCAATACGCTTGCTGTAAGTAATACTAACATTCCTACAAATAACTTTTTAAACATTTTTTTCTCCTCTTTTCTTTTTTTTAGTTTTAAAAAGTACTTTTAATATTTTTAACCGTTTGTCCTTTTTGTAGCTTTCCACTGATGATTATACTTTTTGCAACAAAATCTTTTGGATTTTCAATTTGCTCAATTAATTTTAATGCAGCTTGTTTACCTATTTCTGTACTATTTTGTACATAGGTCGTTAGAGATGGTCTAAGTATGGTTGATAAATAGATACCATCATAACCAACAACTGATATATCATCTGGTATATTTAATCCATGTTTTTCTATTTCTGTCATCCCCCCCATAAATGAGTAATCATCTGGATATATGATACAGGTTGGTTTTTCATTTAAATCAAGTAGTTTCCTTGTAGCCAATCCACTTTCTCTAGGTAGATGATAATCTGCCTGTAGAACATATTCAGGTGGAATGTTAATACGTAGTTTTTCACACATGTTTTCAAATGATTTTAATCTATCTTTCGTAACTTGTGTCATCTCTCCGTGTATAAATGCAATCTTTTTGTGGCCCATTTTATAAACATATTCAACTATCTTTCCTAAACCGATATTATTATCTGACATAATTGCAGTTTTATTTGGAAATTCATGATCAATTGTCACTACTTCCATATCTGAACTGATAAGTTGTAGAATTTCAGGATCATTATAATCAGCTGTTGTTATAATGACGCCATCACATCTTCTATATCTTGCATGACTAAGTAATGTGTGTTTGGTTGTACCTACTAAATTTGATATGAATGTGAAATCATAACCTTTTGTTCTTAATGTTTCTTGAATACTACTTAACATGGTAGAAAAGTATTCATGCTTTAAACCGGCTTTTGATTTATCTATGTATACAACGCCTATATTATATGAACGATTTGTTTTTAAACCTCTTGCTTGGGAGTTTGCTATATAACCCATTTCTTTTGCAATCTTACGGATTTTTTTTGTCATTTTTAAACTAATTTCATGACTATTGCTTAATGCTTTACTAACTGTTCCAATACTTACACCAGCAACCTCAGCAATATCTTTTAATTTAACCACATATTGTCTCTCCCTCGTGTTTTTTTACTTAAACGTTTTCGCAACTATATTTTATCATTAAATTTCTAAATTGCAAATAGTATTTTGAACAAATTGTAAGCGTTTGATTTTTGGTTTTTTTATGTTTCGCTTAATTAAGGCATTAACTCAAAAAAAGGAACGTAAACGTTTTCGTATTTTCGTTGTTATCACTTCATCTAATCTTTAATTATTTAACTATTTTTAACGATAAAATCATAATTTTGATATCGATAAGGTATAAAAAATTAACTTATTACTAATTCCGTTCATTACTACTGATTTAAATTGTTTGCTTCAGTATACAAAGGTAAGTCATCTGTGTTGGGACAACCATTTTGATACAATTCGTACCACTGTTTATTTTTTTCGCACCTAATTCATTCTACAAAAATGATATGAAAGCCTATTTTACCAAGGGTTGAACTTAAACTTTGATACATTTTTAATAACATTGCATGACTCGATAAACAAGGATTTAATCAATATAAATTAAGAATTTTAATCTGCAAAAAATCCTTTAATAGTATCTTTATGATTTACTTTTTTAGCTATATTAAGTGTATTATCACTAATCTCTAAATCAGATAATATAACTGCTGTATTATCTAATATATATTCTTCTCTTCTTAATTCTTTTATAATCTTAATCATTTTTTTTACAAAATAATTAGATTCATTTATTAAATCGTCTATATTGCATCCATTATTAATCAATAAATCTTCTAATACATACCGATGACTAGTATCTTCAAAGATCTTCTCTTCATTAGAATCATAAAATGCAATATTCCACTTTTCTTCAGTATCTTCATTTAGTGTTGTATACTGCATCTCTAAATCTAAACTCTCACAATTAATCCATATTACTGATTTATTTATATCTTTCCACTTTTCTAATATCTTAACCATACTCTCTTTAATAATTTTGAATACAGGTACTCTTTTTGGCAGTGAAACATTAACTTTCCGACCATCAACTAATTTGAATCTTATAGGATAAAAAGATTCTACCATTTGATTATCATCTAGATAATATAGAACGTTGTCCAGAACTTTCATATTTGTTATCTCAGTTCTTTCTTCTGAAAAAATAAAACTTTTTGTTGGATGAAAATATTCTATTTGCGTAATATATGTAACCTCATTTTCATATCTAAATATATGCTCTTCAGTGTTATTATAAAAATCACGATATAAGTTGGGTGCAGCAATATATCTAGTTATCCTTTCTTGTTCATCATAAAATGATTTTGAAATGATAGTTATTTTTTTATCTTCACAACTATATTGAATAAATTCAATCGTTCCATCTAAATAAAAATAGAAATTTATATATGATAAGCGACCACTCAAATATTTTTCTGATAATAATATCTTATTATTTTCATCAAAGTAATATTTATACTCAAATCCGTTTTCTGGTTTTTTCACTTCTTTACCAATAGTGCAATTAGTAACTCTCATTTCCCAAACATATGAGGGTTCATATAAACCTGCATCAAATCCAATACCTTTACTAAATTTATTGTTAGTATTAGTTTCTGATATTTTTGTATATATACTGTTTAAATCATAATTTATATATTTTTTGTATAGTTCATATAATTCTTGTTCTATTATTTTCATTTCTAACATCTTTCACCTATAAGTTATAATTATAATACCAAAGTCAACTTTAAAATAAAATATTTATAAAACTTTTTGGTTTTCAAATTTAGTATTTTTTAGGTCTTTGAAGTCCTTTAAGTTAGCATATTTTAGTTTATACATCTAACTATGAAATCATAAAATGATACACTTTTTACAAACTCAAATTTTTTGAACGAACCTTAATTTCTTCATAATTAAATAAAATTCTTTTAGAACACTATTTTTTCCATAAAAAGCAAAAAAAGGCTTGATACGAATTGAACTGGTACGATAAAAGTAGACATGTTAAAAAGATTAACATAGTTTACTTTTTTTGTTATATTGATTTAAAGGAGGATTTTGTATGACAAACAAAAAAATATTTCATCTCTATAGCGATGATGAAAAGTTTCATATTATTCAAGATCACATGAGCAATCGATTATCCATTAGAGCATGTGCTACAAAATATAATGTAGCAGTTACTTCTATTGTCATGTGGTTACGTTCATATCGATTGCATGGTAAGGATGGGTTGAAAAGTCAAATTGGGAAGAAGAAAGGCCATGGAAAGGGGAGACCACTTGGCACTTTTAAAGCAAAGACTACCATCGAAGAATTAGAAAAAGAAAACATTAAGTTACAAATCGAGATTGAAAGATTAAAAAAAGGTTATCTAGTGAAAGGAGTTGGGGCCAAAAAGGTGTTCGTTTCTATAAACAACAAGAATTTCAAATCATTGAACGACTAAGTAAATCTCATTCAATCGCATTACTCTGTCGCTTAATGGATATCAATCGATCTGGTTATTATAAATGGTTGAATAGAAAGGATAATCCTTCTGAAAGAGAGATTCAAAGAGCAAAAGATATAGCTATAATCAAAAAGATTCACAAGAAACATCCATCGCACGGATATAGATGGATACGAACTTACGCAGTCAAACATTACGGCATAAACTGGAGTAATCAGCATGTTCATTTATGTTGTAAGTATGCAGGAATTATGTCTTCAGGAAAGCATTATCGTTATGTTAAACCTGGTGATGAGCGCATTAAGTATAAAAATCTTATCAACGCTTCATGGAGATATTTATCTCGTCCTCTTGAAGTCATCGTATCCGATATGACCGCCTTTTATGTTAAGGGTAAGTATTATGAACTAACTTTATACATTGATGCCTATACAAAAGAAATTTTGAGTTATAAACTCTCTGGTAGACGCGGTGACACTTCTACATACTTTAATGGTTTAAATGATGTATTAAATATTATTAAAAAAGAAGCATTAACTGAACCGATAGTTTTGCACACCGATCAGGGTTCAGTTTACGCTTCAATAAGCTACAACGAGCTCATTAAAAATTATAACATCAAACGCTCTATGAGTCGAGCAGGAACACCAACCGATAATCCAGTTAATGAATCTTTAATTGGGTGGATAAAAGAAGAGTTGTTTATTGATTTTAATCTAGCTGAATCCAGTGATGTTCATAACTCAATAAAAGATTATGTTCATTACTACAATAATGAACGATTTTCATATGCATTAAAATATAAAACCCCAACAGAGTTTAAATCTCAACTGGGGATTAATTAACGTCCGATACATGTCTACTTTTTCTTGACAAGTGCAGATTGTATCAAACCTATTCTATCAACTTGGCTTTGATTACCTATTTTGATACAATTACGCACCCCTAGTAGAAATCACGCACCCCAAGCTTTCTTAAAAAATCAAA
>Ga0265294_10005316_pt1 | contig 15741 bp, 14 predicted proteins | sample MunlanPumphouse3_FD_192504 | JGI IMG/M metagenome (GOLD analysis project Ga0265294, IMG submission 192504) | Groundwater microbial communities from a municipal landfill in Southern Ontario, Canada - Pumphouse #3 | ecosystem: Environmental > Aquatic > Deep subsurface > Groundwater | place...
CATGAACAGGAAAATATCCTTTTTCAATCAAAAAAGTATTTAGCGCAGTATTTTTATAAAACGTGTTTCCTAAACCATAAGTTAGTCCAACAGTGCAGTAATCAAAGAATTTATTGCGCTGAGAAAATAATAGAAATGGGATAACTGTAAGGTAAATTATAAGCTTATGTTTTTTCATAACGTAGTTCGATATGCCGTTGTTTGTGAAGAGTTTAACTCCACCGCTAAGGTAGTGAATTTTCTAACAAAAAGCACTATTGTTGATTAATCGTAAACACATAAACCGGCAATCCATCTCTAATATACTTAACCCAATTTTCGACCAGATTCGGGTTATTCATCTCAATTCCTTCAACCGGCGTTATTACAAAACTTTCAAACCATTTGTTGGGTTCAATTTCATCAATACTATATGTTGCTTTTCGTGCCAGCACGCTATCGCCCGAATTAACTGTATAATCATTTGTTACTTTGTACATCCCGTTGATTTGCGAAAATTTCCATATCGTTGTACTAAAAGAAATCGGATTTTCAGCCGTATTTTTAACATAAAACGAAACTGAAACCGAATCATTATCTTCTAATTCGAGACAACTTGTAAACAGGCTTAATATACAAATAAATAATAGGTGCTTTTTCATAAACATCAAATAATTAAGTTGGCTATTTTATAAATACATTAGTACTATCAGGTTTGGGTGTGAACTTTCGAAATCTTACTATGAGATTACTTTCCCATTCACCCGTTCTTGAGTTAATTGATTTAATGCCTTGAATGGTAGTGTCATTCAATATCTTACTATAGCTTGTGATCAGGGGTCTTTTATGTCCCCAAGGTTGACCCCATCCCTGAGTGGTGATTACACTATCATTCACACTAAACACACTCCACATAGTTTTTTCTTGTCTGATTAGCTCAATATCCTCAATTTGATCTAATGAACTTAAATTTAATGATGCAACAAAAGAAAGTTTGACTCCATTTCTATAGTAGAAAATATATGTGGCCAGTGTACTATCAGGACTCATAACGCGATAATAACACCCATCAGTTCTAATTTCGTTCCCAGTGTAATCAGTTCTTTTGAAAGTCAACTCCTCATCTTCACAACAAGAAAATGCTAAAATAGATAATAAACATATAACAAATACATGTGTTTTCATATTTTTGATTTTTAATATTTTACCATAATGTTGTTCCAGATGAATATCCATTATACCAATAAGAAGTGGTTGGACGATTTAATTTGTTAAAAAAGGGATCTTCAGTAAATAAATGTATTCCATTTTGAACAAATGCCCGCAATTTTTCCGAATTAATTCCTCTTCTTTTTGAACCAAAACCGACGTAAAAAATCCCGGCACGGTATTTATCAGGATCACCAGTTGAATTAGGAATATATGTGAGATGCCCATTTATTAATTTCACATTTCTATCGTCATCTCCACCATCTATTCCCGGCTTCCCCGTAAAAATATTCATTCCGGCGCTAAAAGGTCCGACATTGATTTGCAATGCAACCGTACGGTGACTGTCACTGTCGCCTTTGGGAACTCCGGGTAACTCAATGCCGAACATATAGTCATTCTCATATTTTATATTAACAAACGGATTACCGAAAGTTATCATGTTGGTAGTTTGGTCGGTAAAACCATCACTGTGAAAAGTTGTTCCAGAATAAGTTAAACTTGCCGGTACACCAAACATATAACCATTTAGTGCCCATTCTCCTCCTTTATGCGTTACTTTTCCAACAATGCTACCATCATAGTAACTTGTATAGGTTACTTCTCCATAGTGTTTACGATAACTTAGTGGAATTAATTTCGGTACACCCCATGAAACTTCGTATCCTTTGCCATTAATATCACTTCCCTCAACATCAACTATATGAAGGGCTATGGGAGAAAAAATCTTTTGAAATTCGTATCCTGCATCTGTATAAAAAAGCCAATGAAAAAACTTTTGAAATATTTCCCCACTCGGATCCGTATATTTAAACGGATTCCCGTAACAATACGCATACCGGTTAAAATTCAACCAATTCCCCGGTGCTTGCACAAACGGATCAGGGCTAAAAAACATTGCCGTCAGCGGATCATAACCCGCCCGTTCATGTTGATGATTCCGAACGCATCCAAATGCTCGTGCATCGTGTAGCCACGATCGATAATCCAGCTGGTACGGGTATCATCCTGTGTCCAGTCAGCCGGATTACGTCGTTTTCCCCAGGGATCGTAAGCGTAGCGTTCTACCACTGCTCCGGATTCGTTGGCAAGGGCAATCAGGTTTCCCTGATAGTCTGAATAACCATAATACAGTGTCTCTACACCGTTGGTTATGATGAGTATAGCACCGCCGCTAAGATAATGGATTTTCTTAATATTTCCAAGATTATCTGTTTCTTCTTCGTAATCGCCGAGGTAATATTTTGTTTTTTGTGTTATCCCGTTGATTTTGTACTCTGATTTGCGGCGTTGGTCATCGATTCCGTAGGTTACTTCGTGAAATTTATCACCTTCGGTAAGGGTTTTGATTTTTTTGAAGTCGGTGTAGGTGACATTCAAGCTGTCTGTGGGGAAGTTAGTTGGTACACCTTCAATGCCTGTTAGCGCATGGGGTTTGCCGTTTTCGCCGTAATTCATCGTGAAGTTGCCTAGATCGCTTTTGGAAGTGATGGTTCCTGTGGTAGCATTATAAACTATACTGTTTGGTTTAACCAACACATTATTCTGATAAATATTCCAGTTAGTCAACCGGTTCATCTCATCGTATCCGAACATTTCCTTTTGATTGGTCAGATTATCCTATCGATAGTTCAGGTTGCCATCGTTATCAAACAAATACGTCATGTTCACAATTCCCGATGCTTGTATGGAAGTTGGCATGCCTTTGCTATCAAAACCAAAAGTAGTTGTTTTACCTCCCCGTTGCACTTCGGTGATTTGTCCCCGTGCATTTTCGCTGTTTACTTTCCATAGCTGGCGACCGTACTTATCCTTTACTTCCGTTAGGAAACCGTAATTGTTATCGTAATGGTTTATTGTATAGTATCCCGAAGGATAGGTTTCTTTCTTTATTCTGCCCAGTGCATCAATAGTCGTTAACTTAAATTGATTGTTTTACAGACAAAACAGGCGGTTAACAAATATTAGTTTTATGGGGGGGGGTAATTTTGTTATTTTTAACGGATGGGCGTTTCTGAAATTAACTGACAAAGATGCACGTAACCAACAAAAATGCACGTAAATAAACAAACAGAGACGCACGGCCGTGCGTCTCTACGATTTTCACTATTCGTTTGAGGGCGAACACACAGGTTCGCCCCTACGTTTTCAATTCTCCGCTTTCTCTTCTCCGCTCCCCAACACCCATCTTTTGTAATAGGAAATAATCAGGGTTGTTAACGGCAACGCGATGATCATGCCGATGACACCCATCAGGGAGCCCCAAACGGATAGTGACAGGAGGATAACGGCCGGTTTCAGTCCGGTTACCTTGCCCATGATTTTCGGGACAAGTACCAAATCCTCGAACAACTGTACAATCAGAAATACAATCAGCACGCTCAGTAAAACGCCTCCCAGCGAATGTCCGGGTTCGGAGGCTTTCAGGATGAAGAGGAACATGCCCGGTACGATGGCAACGGTTTGCAGGTAGGGCACCAGGTTGAGTATGCCGACAAAAATACCGAATACAATGGCCATCGGAAGCCCGATGATCAGAAATCCAATCGTGAAAAGAATGCCCACAATCAGGGCAATCAGTGCTTGTCCCCTGAAATAGCGGTTCATGCCGGCTTCGATGTCTTCGAAAATGCCGGTAACTAATCCGCGGTAGTTTTTAGGGATAATCTGCGGTATCGAGTTGGTTATTTTCTCGTAATCTTTCAGGATGAAAATCAGATAAAGCAGAATGATGACAATAACCATTAAGCCGAACACAAAGCTGATCGAACCGTTGAGTAAACCCCATAGTTGTGGTGCTACTTTCCTGACAACCTCCATGATGTTCGGGTTATTAATTAGCGCCACCACATCAATGCTGGAAAAATACTCCACAATGGCATTCTGCCAGGCTATCGGTAATACACTATCCATATTAAAATTCTGTGTGAAGTCCTGAATCAGCACGGATACCTTCGAGACCTCTTTTGAAATCTGGGGGATGAGTAACAGGATAATCCCCGTGATACTGCCGAAAAACAGGAGTAGGGTAGTGATGATAGAGAGAATGCGGCTTTTGAACTTCAGTTTGTACTGAAAGAATTTTACAATCGGATGCAGCAGATAAGCAATTAGCCATCCGATGAAGAAAGGTGTGAGTACGGCGCTCAGTCTTTTGAACAAAAGGAAAATCAATACGATGATGGTAAGCCCGATGAGTAGTCTGACTACTTTGTCGAATGTGTAAGGCGTTTTAAATTCAATCATATCGTTGTGTTTTTGGTGTTCACTCGTTCCATATTTGCCAGGCAGCGATGGCTTGTCCGTGCAGCATTTCGAGACCATTGACCGTTGTAGCACCCTTTTCTTTCCCTTTTTTCATAAAGAGCGTTTCTTCAGGATGATAGATGACATCATACAATACATGTTTCGATGTCAGCAGCTGGTAAGGGATATCGGGACAAGCCTCTGTTTTGGGGTGCATACCCAGGGGCGTTGTGTTGACGATTAATAGATTTTCTGCTATTATCTCCTTGTTCAAATCAGTATAACTTAAGATGCCTTCTGAAGCATTTCTGGATACATAAGTTGTTTGCAGACCCAGTTTATTCAGGGTGTACCAAACCGCTTTCGATGCGCCGCCTGTCCCCAAAATCAGGGCTTGTCTGTGATGTGACTGGATAAAAGGTTTGATAGCGTTTTCAAAGCCGATGGCATCCGAATTATATCCTTTCAGTCTGGTTTTACCCTTTTCCCGTATGAATTTTATAACATTGACAGCTCCAATTTCCGAAGCCGTTGCATCCAGCTCATCTAAAAAAGGAATCACTTGTTGTTTGTAAGGAATCGTTACATTGAGGCCTGTCAGTTCTACCCGGTTTATCAAGTCCGGAAATGCGTCGATATTTTCCAGGGGATATAAGTCGTATTGCCCATCAATGCCTTCTTCCTTGAAGTAAGCCGTGAAATAGCGCTGCGAAAACGAATGTCCCAGTGGATAACCAATTAAACCAAAATACCTCATTTTTTATTCTTTTTACGGAAAAATCTATAGATGTAAAATGCTCCGACAATTAATACAATGCCCAGAATGCCATATCCGATTTCATGGGAATACAGGTCGATTAAGTCTGACTGACCCTCGGCAATGTAACCCAGAAAAGCCAGAATGGCGTTCCAAATACCTGCCCCTAAAAAGGTAAATAAACTGAAAGTCAGTATGTTCATCTTAGCCAGTCCGGCAGGAATAGAAATTAGCTGTCTGACAGCCGGAATCAACCTGCCGACGAATGTGGAAGTTTTTCCATGGGTTTGAAAATAATCTTCAGCTTTTTGTACTTTTTCGGAGCTAAGCAACAACAAACGACCTACTTTACTGTCGGCAAACTTATGCAACAGCGGTCGCCCCAGGTAATAAGCCAATGCGTAGTTTATATATGCTCCGATCAGGGCGCCCAGGGTTCCGAATAACACCACTAAAAATATATTCAGGTGACTACCTTCTTTACTTGCGATGAAGGCAGCAGGGGGAATAACTATTTCAGAAGGAAAAGGGATAAACGAACTTTCAACCGTCATCAACAGGGTGATGGTGAAATAATTCATATTTTGCTCGTACCAGTTTTCAACCTGTTTGATTATGGATAAATTTTCAGGTTCTACCGGCTCGGTGGCAAATAAACCCAAACTGAAAATGCTCAAAAAAAGAATGGCAAATGTTTTTTTCATTATTTAATTTAAATTGATATTGTTGTCTGTAGAGACGCACGGCCGTGCGTCTCTACAATATTTTCCGTGCGTCTCTACAATTTTCATTTCCGTCTCTACGATTTCCCGTTTCCCATTTTCCTCTAATCTCCGGTTCAATAACCCTCCACCTCCGGTTTAATAACCCTCCACCTCCGGTTCAATAACCCTTCTCCCTCCGGGTTAATAATCCTCCACCTCCGGGTTAAAATCCGGAGCTATTGATAGCGCTCCTATGGGGCTATTCAGGGCACAATTCCAAAAACAATTTCAACGCATCTAGGTTTTCATTCATCGCTTTTTTTAACGATTCCTGCGAAGCTATATCGTTTCCGGTATGATGATAAGCCACTGCCATAAAAAGGTGTATATTCTCAAGTTCATGGTGTTCATCACATTGCAAGGCTTCCTGATAATATTGCAACGCCAGTTCGAACTCGGCCTGTTCCATGAAGATGTTGGCAATAGCCATCAGTGTGTCTGGTTGGTCTGCGTCGAGATTGATTGATTTCAGGTAAGCGATAAGCGCTCCGGCTGTGTCGTCAATACCAGTAAGGGCCTCTGCCAGATAAACCCAAACATCCGGAGCACTATCGTTTAGTTTGATTGCGCGCTCCAGGAGGGGGATGCTTTCGTTGAACAACTCCTGCTCAAGCATACAAATAGCTATTCCGGTAAGCGCTTCAAAATTCTCCTCGTTTTCGTCCAGTGATTTCTGATAATATACGATGGCATCTGTGAATTTCTCCATCCTTTCATAACACTCTCCGATAAAAAGATAAGTTTGCCAGTTCTCTGCCGCCATGGCTTCGTAGGCATGATATTCTTCCAGTGCTTCAGAATACTGCTGAAGCTGAAAATGGGTATGAGCTTTTTGGAGACAACTAAGAGAGTCGTCGGGACGGATTACCCTTGCATAATCATAAGCAATCAGGGCCTGCTGAAAATCCTGCAGGGTAAAATAAATCTGCCCCAGGTTAAACCAGGCTTCGGCGGCATACGGGTCGGAGCTAATGATTTTGTTGTATGTAGCAATCGCTTTGTCGGTTTCCTCCTTTTGCTCGTAACAAAAAGCCAGCTCGAATAACAACTCTTCATTTGACGGATTAAAGTCTTCCCCTGTTCTGAGGTATTTGTATGCTGATTCGATGTCGAATTGCGCCAGAAAGATATAAGCGATATCAAGACACACGTTGTCGGTGTCGCTACTTTCCAGATCAATCAGTTTTTTACATAACAAGTGGGCTTCTTTGTTCCTTTCAAGCCGGATCAACGCGTCGATTTTAAGGAGGGTAACTTCATAATCGCCTTGCTCTCCAAGTGATTCCAGAATGCTGTATGCTTTTTGTGTCTCGCCCGTAGCCAAGTATATTTTGGCTCTTTTAGACATCAACGCAGCACTGTTCGGATGTAATTTGAACCCAAACTCGAGGGCTTTAGAACTTTCTTTCGTTCTGCCTTTTCGCAGGTAATAGTCAACGATGCTTTCCATTTCCTCCACATCAAAATAACCTGAAACGCTCCGGTTGGAAAGAAAAGCTTCGTATCGTTTTACATTTTCGTTGGAATCGTCTTCCGGTGTATAGGGTAGTTTGCGACTCATTATCCATGTTTTCTGCAAAAATAAGCTATTAATTGCAATTAAATAAACACATTAGGTGAAAAGTTATTAACAATAGCGAATAGCGAATAGCGAATAATTGCCTTGAGGGAGCGTCATATCAATGCCCCGGGTTTTAACCCGGGGATTAGAATTATTAATCGCTCATAGGACAAAAATGAATAAATTCGTGTAAATTTGCGGGAAAGATATTGATTTATGAAGTTTGACCGTTTGTTCCGATTCTGTCCGGTATGCGGATCTGATGATTTTGTGCAGCACAACGTGAAGTCGAAACGTTGTAATCATTGCCGGTTTGTAATGTACGTAAATCCATCGGCAGCAGTGGGAGCATTTATTGTGAATAATAAGGGCGAAGTGTTGATTTGTGTGCGGGCCAATGAGCCTTCCAAAGGTAAATGGGACCTGCCAGGAGGGTTTATAGATGACGATGAAACTGCTGAACAGGCGATTGAAAGGGAAATTAAGGAAGAGTTAGGCATGAATGTTGTAGCCGGAAGTTATCTTTTTTCGGAGCCAAATGATTACGAGTACAGTGGATGGAACTTACCCACACTCGATATTTTCTTTCTTTTTGAGGTGGATGGCGTGAATCCTGTGCCGGCTGACGATGTGGCTGATTGTTATTTTGTACCCCTGGATCAGGTCGAAATCAACCGTTTTGGGTTTTTGTCCATGCAACGTGCTGTGACCAGGTTTAAGGCTGAATATCCGTTACGTAAAAAGAGGTAAAGACAAGATAAAACTAACGTGTATGAAGAACATATTATTGACGATTCTCTTTGTTTGTGGGATCTCGCTTGGAAATGCCCAGCAAACATTAATCTATACTCATTCAGATTTGTTGTTTGATCAAGGGAAAGAACTGTTTAATCAACAGAAACATGCTGCCTCTTACCGGAGTTTTGAAGCGTTTCTCAATTCTTCAGAAAAGATTCAGGCAGGGCAGCGGCATGAAGCTGAATACTATCTGATTGCCAATGCCTATGAGTTAAGGCAGGAAAATGCATTCATACTGATTCAGGAGTTTCTCAAGAAACATCCTTATACTACTTTTCCTGATAAAGTGAATGCCATGTTGGGTACGTTGTTGTATGAAGATAAGCATTATGAGGCGGCACTTGATTATTTTCACAAGGTGGATCCGGAACGTTTCGGACAGCGGGAAAAAATTGCTTTTCTTTTTTGTAAGGGATATGCTTTGCTTGAAACCGGATCTTATCATCAGGCATTGCAGATTTTTAAAGATCTAAAACAAAAAGACTCCGATTACAAAGAATCAGCGACATATTATTATGCTTATGCTGAATATACCTTGTATAATTTTTCTGGAGCACTGCCTGATTTTTTAAGTCTGGAAAATAACAAACAATACAAAGAAAAGGTTACATACTACCTCTTTCAGATTTATTATCATTTGGGGGATCTGGTTGAAATGAATAAAAGAGGTGACTATATCATGGCAAATTACCCCAATCATCCTGACAATACTGAAATTTATCGAATCAAAGGAGAAGTGGCCTATGTTGCCAATAATTTTGAAGATGCCATTGCGTATTTGAAAAGATATGAAAACTTGTCGCAACAGGTTTTACGCAAGGATTTATACATTCTGGGTATGGCGCATATCCGTACCAACAGATATAATTCTGCAATCCCTTATTTACAAAGGGTAACGACTGAAGTGGACAGTATGACAGAAAATGCATATCTGCACCTGGGAAACGCTTTTATTAAAATTAACGATAAGGTAAATGCTCGTATGGCTTTTGAAGCAGCCTTGCGGACAAACTTTGACAACCGGGTGAGGGAAGAGGCTTTGTTGAATTATGCGCTCACGACCTATGAAACCACAGCCGCTTTCGGTGAGTCGATAAACGCTTTCGAGCAGTTTTTAGCTGAGTTTCCCAATTCCAGAGAGGCAAATAAAGTCAAAAGTTACCTGGCACTGGAATACATGTCAACCAAAAATTATGAGGTGGCTTATCAGTCGATTCAGCGCATTGCACAGCCGAATGACAAAATCCTGGAGGCTAAACAGTATATTCTTTATCAGTTGGGTACAGAAGCTTTTGCTCAGCAAAGTTTCAATAAAGCGGTTGATTATTTCACACGCTCTATTCAGACCCTTCCTGTCGGGAATTATGTGGCGGAAAGTTACTACTGGCGCTCTGAAAGTTATTATCGTCTGGGTATGCACGACAACAGTATCGATGATTTGAGGGCGTTTTTCAATGTGGAAAATGTGCGTAACAGCAAAAACTATGTGCCCGCTCATTACGGAATGGGATATGCCTACTTCTCACAAAAAAAATACAAGCAGGCTAAAGAATATTTCGAACAATATACGAACCTGGAGCGAAATAAAAATTCTGAAATTTTTGCGGATGCATTAAATCGTATAGGCGATTGTTGTTTTTACGACAGGAACTTCCGCGATGCAGAAATTATGTATGCGCGGTCGGCAAACCTGAGTCCGAACACGGGTGATTACGCCTTGTTTCAAAGTGGATATGTTGCCGGATTACAAAAAAAATATACCACCAAGATTTCCCGTCTGAATGATTTGGTGGAGACTTATCCGAATTCCGAATACACAGATGATGCTCTGTACGAAATCGGACGGGCTTATATTATGCTGGGGAACGATAATGAAGCACTGAATACTTATCGTCGTTTGATCAGGTTATTGCCTAATACCAATGTGGCCCGTAATGCCGCCCTCGAAATTGCCATGATTTATCATAATCACGAGCAATACCAGGAAGCTGTTTCTGCCTATAAAACGGTGATATCAAACTACCCCGGAACGGTAGAGGCTTTTACGGCATTGCAGAGTGTCGAGGGTATCTATATTGAAATGAACGATGTGCCGTCTTATTTAGCTTATGCAAAAACGCTGAACATGAAGATCTCCGCGATTAGTGCCAGCCATGAAGATTCAATCAGCTACATTGCGGCTGAAAAACAGTATATGAATGCGGCTTATGCACAGGCAATCAGTGGTTTTCGGATGTATCTTAAAAATTATTGTGCAGGTGGCCGTTATTGTACAAATGCGCAATATTATCTGGCCGACAGTTATTATCGTTCAAAAAATTATGCTGCTGCGCTGACAGAGTTTCAGCCTTTACTCATGATCCCCGGAAATCAGTTTATGGAAGAAGCCCTGATGCGTTCGGCCGAAATTACTTATGATCAAAAAAATTATGAATCATCTTTAAAGTATTTTGAGCGATTTGAAAAAGTTGCACAGACTACTGAACGAAGAAATATTGCCCGGTTAGGAATTTTGCGGTGTAGCTATTTTTTGAATAATTATCAGCGGACTATTAACGTTGTGAATGATATTGTGGCTGATCCAAAATCAGGTTCTGATATTCTCAACGAAGCAAAATACAACAGGGCAAAAGCATATATGGCGACCAACCAGTCGAATCTGGCGCTGGATGATTTAAAAGTTCTTTCGCAGGATACCCGTACAGCAGTTGGGGCGGAGTCGAAGTTTATGCTGGCCTCGGCGTATTTCCAACAGGGTAGCCCGGCTACGGCTGAGAAAGAAATACTTGATTTCGCACAGAAAAATACCCCTTTCCAGTATTGGCTGGCACGTAGTTTTATCTTGTTGTCGGATATTTATATCGCGCAAAAAAACGATTTTCAGGCTAAGCAATATTTGCTGAGTTTACAGCGTAACTACAAGGTTGAAGATGATATTCAGGGGATGATTAATGCCCGTTTAGGTGCAGTTTCGCAAAGAGAAAAATCAAAGGTAATCAACTAATCCGAAAGTCATTTTTCGGTTCAATTATAAGCAAAAAGAAAAATGAAAATCAATCAAAAATATGTGATCATCATGCTTGTACTTCTTGTTGTTAACGTTGGAGTGGCGCAGGAACAAGTTGACAGGAATGTAACCATTGAAAGAGAATTTCAGCCCGTGATACAGGATGCCGGTAAAATAACCGGGCTGCCGGAGGTTTTACAGGTGAAAACGACGAAGGAAAGGATTTATTATGCGGAAATTTATCAGCCTCTTCCTTTTGAAAAAAATATTGTGCTTTTATCTGCGGAAGAAGTGTTGCATCAACGCAGGAAAAATTTAACAGAAGCTTTTATCCGGCTTGGAGGAGGAAACTATTGGAATACCCTGGGTGATATTTCCTTACCTGTTATCAGAAACAATAATAACCGGCTGGATTTGAGGTTGAATCATACCGGAACCTTCGGTGAAAAACTTCACTCCTTTAGCCGGGCTGACCTTGGTTACAATCATTATTTCTCAACGTATGATTTATATGCCGGATTGGGCTTTTCTCATCAATATTTCAATTATTACGGAAATAATTTTTATGGAACCAAAGGGGATACCATCACTCGTTTGAAAAACTTTGCTTCAGGATTCCCTGTTCCTTTGCCAGCTTACAAGGAACAGCAACTGGAAAGAATTACCCGTTCAGCTCAAACGGTGAATCTGAATGACCTGGCAAATAGTCCGCAGGTTGACATGCTCTGGCGATACAATGCCCATGTGGGCATTCGTTCATTGCCCAATGCTACCGGGAAAAAATACCATGCCGAATTGGCTTATGATGTTTTTAAATCGGATAATGGATTGCAGGAGAGCATCCTGAAAATGCAATATGGTTTCAGCAATCCGCTTGGAGAAAATCGTTTCGGCATGGACTTCGAATTGTCAAACTTATTTTATCAGGAAGCTGATACTGCCAAAATAAACTTCTGGGATTATTACGCGGTGTTCTCCATGAATCCATATTTTCTGATGGAGCGTGATAACTGGTTCCTGCGCGCCGGTGTGAGAACAGCTTTCTCCTTTATTCATGGAAGACCCTTTAATCCGACCCCCGATATAACTGCCGAATGGCGGGTGTTGCCCCGTTTTCTCTCAGTTTATGGTGGAATTACAGGTGGTTTTACGCTGTCCACCCTCAATAATATTTATGCTGAAAATCCTTATGTCTATTCAGACCTTCGTGTTAAGGATACCTATACGCCAATTAATACCTATGCTGGTTTCAAATTAAAACCGTTACATAATTTGCTGCTGGATGCTTTCCTTGATTACAGATACATCGTTGATCAGTATTTTTTTGTAAACAAAGCGTATTTTTCTTCAGATATCACGGGTGATAAAGCCACCTTATTCACCAATCGTTTTAATGCGGTTTACAGCGATGCCGGATTGTTCAGAGTCGGTTTGCGGGCTAATTACAACTACAAAAATACAGTTAACATCCAGCTGAAAGGGGTTTATAATGCCTGGGATGTAAAAACCGAATTACACGCCTGGATGAAACCTGCCATTGAAGCGAATATCAGTGCGGATGTCAGAATCAACCGGAATTTAACTGCTTCTGCCCTGTTGTTTTACGAAGGTGAAAGGTATGCAAAACTTGGCAATGCTCCATTTAAAATGGCTCCCAAGGTAGATGTGAACCTGGGAGCCACTTATACATTCAACCGCACTTTCTCTGCCTTTGCTAAACTTAATAACCTGCTTAACAATAAATATCAGCAGTTTTATGGTTACGAAGTACAGGGAATCAACTTCATGCTCGGCGGCGCGGTATCTTTCTAAGAGTTTAAAAGTTTAAGGTTTAAGAGTTTGGTGTTATATCCCACTTAAACTTTTGAACGATTAAATTTTTAAACCCTTTAACTCTTTTAATTCCTTAGTTAATTGTGATTTCCTGTAGCAGCCTGTCCGCTTCCCCGATTTTATCCATAATAAATAACATGTAGCGCACATCCACGTTGATGGTGCGTTGCAGTTCGGGTTCAAAAACGATGTCGCCGCTCATGGCTTCCCAGTTTCCATCGAAAGCTAGACCCAGCAATTCGCCTTTGGCGTTGAAAATCGGACTGCCCGAATTACCCCCGGTAATATCATTATTGCTCAGGAAGTTTACAAACAACTCACCAGTTTCAGGATCGGCATAACTGCCAAAATCACGCTTGTTGATTGCCTCTTTAAGTTTTGCCGGTACATCGAATTCCATGTCACCCGGAATTTCTTTTTCCAGAATGCCTTTGGTAGTAGTGTAATAGTTGTAAGTTACCGCATCTGCCGGCTCGTACCCGCCAATCGAACCATAAGTCATGCGCATGGTGAAATTAGCATCCGGATAGCGTTTCGTTCCTTTGGAGAAGTTGATTTCTTTCAATCCTGCTTCGAGTAACTGCGTGGCCAGTTGTATAGAGTCGCGGCTTGCTGTGTAACTCTTGTTGTCCAGACTGTTTAGCATATGTTCAACCGCATGAAGAAAAACCAGTGCAGGGTCATTTTTCAGGTTGATTTTCTTTAATTGGAGTCTTTTACTGAATTTTTCATAATCAGTAAATGCAGATTTCTTAAAAACATATTCAGCATAACGCGTATAATCCCCTTTGAATTTTTTATCGATATCAAGATAAATGGTCGGAAGAAAACGGCTGTTAACATGTTTTCTGTATGTTTCCAACATCACGGCAAAAGTAGCTGCATCCACTTCAGCATAATAGTCATCATACCTGTCTTTTGCTTTTTTGAGGATGGAGTCAGGTGTTAATTTTTTCATAATTAACCTTTCCATTTCACCTGCAATACGAGGCATCTCAACACCCGTTAGTAGTGCTTCCCGCAAGTAACTCATGGCATGCAGGGTAGGGAAGATTGCTTTGTAATTTCTTTCCAGCGTGGGTAATACCTGACCATATTTGGCAACTCTTTCCGGAGATTCATTTACCCAGGCTGTAAAATGAAGTTCAGCTGTTTTTTTTCGCTCCATGATGCCTAGTTTTTGAACGGCTTTGTTCATCCCGATGCTGTTTTTCCAGTAATTCGAACTGCGGGCATATTTTCCGGCATAAGCGATGTTGATGGCTTCGTTTTCTTTCATATATGATCGCCAAACCGCCTGCTTTTCTCCACGTACATCGATGCGTGAAAGGTTGGTAGCCTCGGTACGGTTGTAGAGTCCATATGAAGTGATATAACGGGAGGTACTTCCCGGATTACCCAGGATCATCGCGAAGTCACCTTCTTTGTACCCTTTTGTTGAGATCGAAATTACTTTCTTTGGCGTGTACGGGATGTTTGTTGCGGCGTATTCAGCCGGCTTTCCTGTTGAATCGGCATAAACGCGAAAGACAGAGAAATCACCTGTATGCCTTGGCCACATCCAGTTGTCGGTGTCGCCCCCGAATTTTCCGATGGAAGAGGGCGGGGTAAAAGCCAACCGAACATCTTTAAATTCCTCCATGACAAATACGTAAAACTCATTCTTACTGTAAAAAGATTCCACATCAACCAGGTAATCATTGTCTTTGTTGAATTCTTTTTTTATAACACGGATGACGGAGTCTTGTTTTTGCTTGATGACCTTGTAATCATCTGTTTTTTGCAAAACCGACATGATACGATCGGTAACATCAGTGATGCCAACCAAGAATTTTACCGTTAACCCGGGCGCCGGAATTTCGTCAGATAATTCCTTCGCTGTGAACCCGTCTCTGAGGTAATTATGTTTAATTGAGCTCAGTTCCTGAATTGCTCCGTACCCGCAATGGTGGTTCGTAAAAATCAATCCTTGATTGGAAACAACGACTCCGGTACATCCACCCCCGAAGACAATAACCGCATCTTTCAGGTTGATGCTTTGTTCACTGTAAATTTCTTCGGCTGTCAGCGTGCAACCCATTCCCTGCATTTTCCTGATATTTAATTGCTCAATCAAAGGCAGCATCCACATGCCTTCATCTGCTTTGATGCCGGTGAAAAGGAGCAAGGACAGCATCAGTGAAATTAGTTTTTTCATTTGTAATGTATTCTTTTTGAGTAAATTTAGTATAATTAAGCACAAAGGTAGGGTTTTTTAGTGAATAGCGAATAGCCGATAGCGAATGATTTGTTGCGTATGTATAAGCAATTCCCAATTTTGTAGTTCGCAGAATGATGTATTACAGGAAAATAAAAGAGGCAATTCTAAAAATAAATTAATCTGTAAGCTTGTTTTTTTTTCAAAACTTTTTTGAGAATTCAAAATTAATAGTATCTTTGCACCGCTTTAGAAGTAAAGATATTGATGTAAAATATCGGGCGTTTAGCTCAGCTGGTTCAGAGCATCTGCCTTACAAGCAGAGGGTCGGCGGTTCGAATCCGTCAACGCCCACATCAAATCGATATTATAATAAAACACACATCTTTC
>Ga0265294_10005317_pt1 | contig 15740 bp, 11 predicted proteins | sample MunlanPumphouse3_FD_192504 | JGI IMG/M metagenome (GOLD analysis project Ga0265294, IMG submission 192504) | Groundwater microbial communities from a municipal landfill in Southern Ontario, Canada - Pumphouse #3 | ecosystem: Environmental > Aquatic > Deep subsurface > Groundwater | place...
AAAATGATATTAATAAAAAAGAATTTTTTATTTGATAAAATGGTTATGAAAAGGTACTGTAAGAGTTTTTTCATCATATTATCCCATCATTGTCTTACAAATTAATGGATTTGGATTTAATCTGTTAATTACTTTTTTACGAGTAAAGATTATTAACATATAAATAATTAAATAGTTTTATAAAATGGCACGCCCATAGGGATTCGAACCCCAAACCTTCTGATCCGTAGTCAGATGCTCTATCCAATTGAGCCATGGGCGCACTTATGAGGTCAATAATTGTAGTTATAGGTTTTGATGTCAACTTTTTTTTGAAATAATTATAATAATTTCTTGATCAGCATAGTTAAACATTTGTTTAATAATAAAGTATAGCAACTAATAATATTAGTATGTCAGCTTTAATAAAGTCATAATTATTAAATACCTATTGTTATTGTTCGAGATATTTACGTGCTTCTTTACCTAAATCGCTATTAGCACCATAAACTCTAATAATCTCATTAAAGAGTTGAGAAGCTTTTTCTGTTTGACCTTGTTTTAGGTATGTTTCAGCAAGTCTGAGTTCTGCAAGGCCTGCCCATTGGCCGAATTTTTCATAAGAGTATCTTACTTTAAGAAATGCTGTAACAGCTTCATTAAGTGCTTGTTTGCCTACGTAGCATTCTGCGACCCAGTATTGAGATTCTGCTTTTAATTCATCGTTTTCAAGTTCATTAAGGAGTTGGTTAAAGAGATTGATGGCTTGGTCGTATTGTTTGGCTTGGTAGTAAGAAAAGGCAATAGTTAGTCTTGTTTCTGCATCTAAGTGACTTTGTCCCCATCTATCCATAATTAATCTATATGCGGAAATAACTTTTTCCCAGTCTTGCATTTGGCGAGCAATAACTGCAAAGTTATGAGCGGCATCTTTTGAAAGGGGACCAAGTTTATCGTTTATTATTACTTGATAATAATAATCGAGTGCTTTATCTAATTCATTTTTATTAAGATAAATTGTTCCAAGTTTCAAACGAATTTGATTTTGTAAATCCGCATTTGTTGTATGTAAGGCTGTGAGGAAATCATTTTCTGCAAGTTCATCTTTATTATCTTGAATATAATTTACACCTCTCCAGAAAAGAGCTTTAAAAGCTAATTCTGCCGGAATTTTTCCGTCTTCAATTACCTGAGTGAGAGGTTTATTTGCTTTTTTAGGGTCCATATTAACATAATAAATGCCCTCATTTAACCTTATTTCTGCAATTAATAAATCATTTTTATTAATATAATCTTTTAAAGATTTTATTAAGCTTTCTGCTTTTGGGCGATTATTTGAAAGGTAGGAAGCTATAATAAATTCTTTTGCCATAGTATTTGGCTGAAAATCTAATGTGATTTCTTCATGATGATTATTTAATATCTCAAAGAATTGATCATAAAAAAGCATTGATTCAGCATATTTTTCATTAGTATATTTTAAATTTGCTAAGTTAGCGAGAGCATTGAGTTTATATTTAGCAGGTGGATTTTTTTTCAATACATCATTCCATGTATATTCAGCCATAGTTACATCATTAGTTATAAGATGTAATTGAGCTAAACGATTCAATTCTTCGATATTTTTTTCTTGAATATACAGGAGTGCATTTTTTTCTTTTTGGGAATCATTTAATTTATTATATAAATTTACAAAATACCTATAATCAGCATCAGTTCTTAGGAGTGGTGGTATTTGATTTAATATATCTAAGGCGTCTTGGTATCTATTATTTTCTATCCAATAATTTACTATCATATCTCGAGCATTACTTAAACTTGGATGTTCAGCATTATTGAGGACAAGTTTTTGTAATAATTCTAATGATTTTTCTTTACTATCAAGTTTATAAAGGCACATTGCATATTTATAATAATAATCAACGTTTGCTAAACTAAGATATCGAGGAGTTTTGTTAAAGAAGTTTATAGCTTGTTGGTAATTATTTTGTGAGTAGTAATAATCTGCGAGATATATATTTACTCTTTGATAGTCTAAATCACTAACGAAAGTATCTTTTTTTATTGTAAGGGCAATTTCTATCATTTTATTATAATTTTGCTCATTGTTATAGTATTGCCATAATTGGTAGTTAAAGAAATTCCGGAAATTTATTCCTGAGTTATTGAGGGGTTCAGAATTTACATAATTAATCACATCTTGAAGATTATTATCTTCTATTTTGGCTTTATTGTTAATAAATTTAGTGAATGCTGAAAAAAGATACTTATCTTCATCATTAATGTTTTCACCTATTCCGGAAATTTCTTTAGTAGCATTATTTAGAGATTGTTTAGAATTTGAATCATTAGCTTCTAATAGATATTTATAAGCGAATAGAAAATGTAATTTTGTTTTTTCAATATTAGCATCATAAGTAACTAAATTTTCAATAAGTTTGAGAGCTTCATTAAATTGTTTAAGGTCCATCGCAAGGATGGTACTGAAATCAATGATTTGTAAAGCATTATTAGTTTGATAGTTACGTAACATAAAATTTGTAAATGCTTGTTGAGTTTCTGATAAATAAAAGATTTGAATCAAGGATATTTTATTCATTATGTTGTCTTTAATTCTTTGATTGTCAATTTTTTCAATAGGTATTTGCATTAAGGCCCAAAGAGCTTCGTTATATTGACCGAGTATTTCATAACAAGTTGCCATTTTTTGTAAGGCATCAGAAGATTCATTAGTGTTATTAGCAATATTAGTTGCTTGTCTGTAGTAGTTAAGTGCTTGAGTTTCTTGATTATATTGATTAAGGAATATATTACCTAATTGCATAAAAATTTTATAATTATTACCAAGATGATTAAATTGATTAAGTAATGAATTATATGTTTCAATACTATTTTTATACTGTCCTTGAGAGCTATAGATTTGTGCATAGAGATATTTATAGTCAAATAATAAGGAATCTGTTTGTATTTGAGTAATGTGTTCATCAAGATAATTTCTTGCCTTCCAGTAATTTTGAGCTAAATAATGAGTTTTAGATAGGTAGTAAATTGCTTTTAGATAAGTATTTTTATTTTTATTTGCATTGATTATCAGATCTTCTTTTTCAAGTATGGGTTGTGGATTTTTATCTAAAGTCATTGTCTGCATCCACACGAGTAAGTAATCATTAAGGTTTTCAGATAGAGTAAACTTATTTACCATAAAATCAATTTTATTTTTTGCTTTAATGTTTTGATTGAGTTTTAGATAGTATTTGACTTGCATCCAAGAAAGTTTTTCTTCCATTGTCCGTGAGATTGGTTTAGAAAGAATTTCTTCTAATTTTTCAGAGGCTATTTTTTCGCCTTTTTCTTTTTCGATTAAGAGTATTTGTAGTTCAATTGCTTTCCAAGCACTTTCAGTTTCTGTATATTTTGTTCTAATATCTTGAATGGCATTATTTGCTTGTTCCGGCATATTATTAGCAAAATAAGCTTTTGCTTGTATATATAATAATTCTGCTTGGATATTATCATTGTCCCAAAGTTTTTGTAGATCCCTACTTTTTACAATCATTAGTTGGTAGTCATTTAATTGGTAAAAACAATCTAAGTAAGGATTTATTGATTGAACGGCTTCATTAGAGTCTTTATAATCGAGAAATAGCTTTTCATAGTTATCTATAGCTTGTTGGTAGTTTTTTTCATTATAATATACAGTTGCTAAGAGATAAAAAGCTTTAACTCTGATTTCATAACTAAGATTAAAAGGATTTCTAAGTAAAGATATTAGTTGCATTCTTGTTTCTTGAAATGATTCTTGAGCAAAGTATATTTGAGCTATAATAAGTTTTGCTTCGTTGATTTCAGGAGCATTTGGATATTCAGATATTAATTGATCTATTTGTAGATAAGCTTCATCATAAAGTTTATCTGAAAAGAGTTTTTTTGCAAATTGAAGTTGATCAGTTGCTGTTGAAAAAAGGATTAAACTTTTTATTAAGATACAAAAAACTATTAATAATCTACGCACTATGCCTCCAATGAAAATATGCTTTATGTTAAATTTAGTATGAAATATTTGTTTATAGATGATTTAAAAAAAATATTGCTCGTTTTCAAAATTATTAAATAATGTTTCTAATAAGCTTACTGATTTTTTGATATAATTAGAGCAATGTGTTTCTGAAATATTTTGTGCACTTGCTTTAATGCTTTGCTCTGGAATAGATAAGTCAAAGCCTGTTAACAGCTTGCAATCTATTTGTTCAAATTCATTATGAAATTGATTAATAAACTTTCTTGTCAACTGATACATTTGATCTTTATTTAGTTTATCCCCGTATTTAAGTCCGAGAACCATTATTGCTCCGGTGATTGCTCCACAAATGTTTCCGGAACGACCAAGTCCTCCTCCAAAAGGAAAGCTTATCTTTTTAGCTAATTCTAAATCAATATTTATTTCCTCTGCAAATGTAAGTAAAACTGCTTGGGCACAATTACAATTAGTATTAAATAAATTAAAGGCTTTATTTTGTTTACTCATTGATTCTCCAGATTATTTTTTTTTAAATCTTTGAATAGTAATAATTTTTGTCAAGGATTTTTTGTTATAATATCAAAAAATGTTTAATTCTATTGTTTTGTAGAGAATATGAAGAGTGACTATTTAAATGATTGTTGAATAATATCATTGTTATATTAGTTTTCTGAGACTGTCTAAAAATTAACGTTGTGCGAGCATCCCTGCTTGCACTAAAAAACATAAATCACGTGTATCCAATATTTTAGAAAACTACAAGCAAGGATGCTTGTAGAACTGTTCTGCATTTTGAAACAGCTTCTTCAGGCTTGTAGTTATAAGTAGGAATGCTCGCATAACAAAATTATGTAATAGCCTTATTAAGGTAAATAGAAAATTAACTTTTCTATGAGTTAAAGTTTGCTTTTCTTTTTTTTTATTTTGGGCTCAGGTAAATCAGAATAAGTAATTCGAATAAGTTCAGAACAAAAATCACTATCTTCAAGTTTTTCATCAATTAAGAAACAAGGTTTAGCTCCGGGATAAGGGAGAGCTGTTTCATAATTTTTGATAAAATCCTCTCCTTGCTTAGTAATTTTTACTAAGAACTGATTGTCGCAAATCAAAGCAACTATTTTATTTTTATAATAGATTGCATATTCACCAAACATTTTTTTATATCTCACATCATCTAGTGAAGACAATTGAGTAATAACATATTCTACAAATGTGATTTCAGATGACATTATTTCTCCTTAAATAGCATAAAGAGCGGAGTTAATTCCGCTCTTTATGATTAAAAAATTGGTTAAAATCCAAACCAAGGACCAATACTAAAAGTGAGACCTTTATAAGGGGTATTTGGTGAATTTTTTGTCTCATAAGTATCTCCTGTTAGGGTTGTTTTCCAGTCTTGATGAAGAGAATAGCCGTATAAATATCCTACTTCACCTCTAATAGCTAACCAACTCAAGAGGCGGTACATAATTTCAGCTCTTGGTTGGATAGCTATATAGGTTTTTTTGAAGGAGGCATAACTATTGTAATTATTATTCATATCATTATTGAGATTACCCCAGTCATAATCTCCATCAGTTTGAGAAAAACTAAGGCGTTGGCTTGCTCCACCAATCATAAATCCCGGAGAAAAGATTATTTTTGAACTTATTGCATAACGTTTATCTAAAGAAAATCCCCAAAAATTATTTTTATAGCTCATTCTTCTGATTACATTTTTTTCTTCCGGACCTACAAGAACATTAGTTTTTCTGTTAATACTATAGTCAGCTCCCATTAATCCAAGAAAGTATCCTTTGCCAATAGTAATTTTTCCACCACCGCCACTCAAAAATATACCTTCATCATCAAGAGGACTGAAATGCATATTTGTAATTAACCCGTTTATGTCATCCATATCAAGTTGATACCAAATCGGCATCCAAGTACCGCCACCATAGCCTGTACTATGCTTAGTTTTAACAGATTTACTTGGTTCCGGAGTTGTTGATTCTCCATTTTTTGTATATTTTTTATTTCGTGAACCTAATTCTACATCCATAGTTATTACTTTACCGTCTCTAAAAAGTTCTAAGGTTACAACATCGCCAACGTAATAACTTTCAATAAGTTGTGAAAGATGCTTGTCGTTAAGAATTTGAGTATCATTGATGGACATTAATATATCATTGTTTACTAATCTGAAAAGACGAGCCGGGGAATTATTGCTCGTACCGGTGATTAATACTCCGTAATATCTGGAATGATAACCTAATTCTTTAGCTTTATCAAGGGTAATACTACTTGTATAAACTCCCAAATACGGTTTTTCAAATTTTGAATCAATAGTATTTTCAGAATCTTCTTCTGAATTGTTATATGAATCTTCATCTTCTGTAACACTCATAATTTCGTCTTTAATGTCTTGTACTGCTTTCCTAATGTCATTTGCTAGCTCAACGTCTTCTTCATCGTTACTATAAACGGTGATTGATGAATTAGAGTCAACATAGGCGTCATTAGCAACTAATCTTAAGGGGATAATTGTTGAGACAATCGCTATTAGGATTAATATGATTTTTTTTAAGTTTTTCATTTTCTCCTCCAATCATTTTATTTTTATATAAAGCATATATAATGCCATCATAAGTTTTAGTTTGTATTTCACTGATAATTAATGTAGTTAAAAATTGGAATTGCTGTTATGTATTCTATTTTAACTTTTAAAAAATATCATTTTAATATGTAGATATATCTAAAAAATCATTATTTGAAAAAAAAACTTTACAATCAGATTTTTTTTAAATATAATATATGCGGAGGTAATAATGAGACATATAAAATACTTATTTATTATAATATTAAGCATAGTTTTATGTACTTGTGCCAAACAAGAAAAGATTAAAATTGCTATTATGACAAAATTAAGCTCTGCCTCAATTGTCGGTTCAAGTGAAATTAATGCAGGAAAATTATTTATTGAAAAAAATAATATTAAAGATCTTGAAATTTATGCTTATGACGATCAATGGGAACCTAATGAATCTATTATTCAATTTAATAAGATGCGCTCAGATGGTATAGATATTTTGATTACCAGTCATATCTCCGGTTGTGTAATAGCTTTAGAAGAGATGATAAATAATGAAAAGGTTTTTTGTTTTGTGACAGGAGCAACAACAGACGAGATATCCGGCAAGGATGATTTTATCTTTCGAAATGTTCAAGATGTTATAAGTGAACAAAAAAGTATGGCAGAATTTACAAATAAACATTATAACGATTTATTGGTCATAAGAGATACAGATAATTTTGCATATACTGAGCCTGCTTTGAAATATTTTTTAAAATATCAAAAATTAAATTCTGTTCATCTTATTGATATTAGTATTGCAAACCTTAATCTTGATTCACTGAGACAAGAGATTGAAGTTTTTGATTTTGATAGTTTATATTTACTCATTGGAGGCTATCAAGTTAATGCAGGAAATATTGCTCAACTTGTTGATAATATTAAACCCAAAATACCAATATTATACACTGCTTGGATGAAATCTCCAACGCTTTTAGAAACTGCCGGTCAAACTATTAAACAAAGCATAATTGCTTCTCATTATCCACCTTATGGAGAAAATAAAAATATTATTAATTACCTTAATGATTATCAAAACAAATTTGGCGAACTCCCAACTTATATTAGTTTTAATGTTTATTCAGCATTAGAAATAATTTATGAGGCAATAAGAAATGGAAATAAATCACCTCAAGAAATAAAAGATTTTCTTTTAGAAAAAAGAGTCTTTTCTACACAATTCGGAGAAATTATTTTTAATAATTATGGAGATATTGAAGCATCTTTGTATTTTATCAATGATATATTAAAGGAATTTAAACAATGAAATCTGCAAAAAAAACCTTTTTACTTATCGATTTTATAAGTTTGGTTATAATAGTTATAATATTATTAGTTAATGTCTATGTTGTTATATTTGAAATTGAAAATGACTTTCAAAAAAATCAGTTAAATGAGACTAAGAAGATTGATTTAATTATTGGAAGTATAATTGATACAAGAATTAAAGAATTTGAAAATTTTATAAATAATTTAGATTGGAATATTGATAAATTAGAAAATTACAATTTCTCGGATATTTTTATTTTAGATGATGATTTTACGATTATAGATGTATTAAAAAAAGAAAAAAATAGTGGGATTTTTGTAGGATATAATTTTGCTTACAGCAAGGTGATATCATTTTTTGAAGATATCCCTGATAATGAAGTTGTATATTCTAATATATATATAAGTCCCGATAAAACAGGATTGAGTATATATATCGCAAAAAAAATTAATCAAACAATTATTGCTTCAAGAGTGAGTATAGAATTGTTTAATAAGATGTTAAAACAGATATCAAAATATGAAAATAATATAATTATTATTGCTACTGAAACCGGTTTTATAGTTACAAGTACTGAGAAAAATTTGCCTTTTAGTATTTTACCTGAAGATGATGTAAGTAAATATTTTGGAAATAAGACATTTTTTAACTCACGCATTAAAAGTACAGTTTTGGATAATGATTTGGTAATACTTACTCCGGCAAGTAGGTTATATGAAATCTTAACCCAATTTAAGCGATTTTATCCTTATATAATTCTTCTTTTGATACTTATATTTATTCTTAAAACAAGATTGCAGATATCTTATATTTTTAAACCTTTAAAAAAATTATTAGATGTTGTTCAAGGATGGGAAACTGAAAAAGATGTTCAAGAGTATGATATAAGCTTTGAAAGCTTTGATGAAATTTATATCCTTTATAATGCCTTTGAACAAAAAAGAAAAGAGATTTTTGAATATATTGTGCAAATAAAAAATACTAATTTAGAGATTCTAAAAATTAAACAATATCTAAAAAATATAATAAATTCAATGCCATCTATGTTAATATCTATCAATGATGAAGGAATAATAAATGAATGGAATGAAGCCGCAGTAAGATATTTTGGTATAAATGCTATTGATGCTTTAGGAAAGAATCTTTGGGATATTTTACCCCATTTATCAAAATTTAAAGAAAATTGTAATGATTCTATTGATGAAAATATGGTTTTTGAATATAAACGTGAATTAATCAAAAACGGCGAAGAAAAGTTTATGGATGTATCCATATTTCCTCTTACTGAAAACGGTGAAAAGAGTACAGCTATCAGATTAGATGACATAACAAAACTTGAAAGAACTGAACAAATGTTAAGACAATCTCAAAAAATGGAAACTATTGGCACACTTGCCGGAGGTATTGCTCATGATTTCAATAACGTATTAGGTGGTATTATTGGCACTATGTCTCTAATAAAACTTAGAGTTAAAGGTTCCGAAGATTTAAATATTATTAAGGATAAACTCTTAGAATATATCGTTATAATTGATAAATGTTCGATTAGAGCATCGGATATGGTTAATAATTTATTGACTTTATCACGCAAACAAGAATCTAATTTTACATATTTTGATTTAAATATGGCTATTAATAGTATAGAAAAAATAAGTAAAAATACCTTCGATAAATCAATAAACCTTGATTTTAAATACTATCCTGAAGAATGTATAATTTACGCTGATATCAATCAAATCGAGCAATCTTTACTCAATGTATGTGTTAATGCTGCTCATGCAATGACAATTATGAAAAAACAAGAAACTACTCAAGGTGGTGTTTTAAGTGTCCAAATTGATAAAATCATTATGGATAAACATTTATATAAGAAACATCCTGAAGCATTTATTAATAAAGAATATTGGATTATTTCTGTTTCTGATACCGGGGTTGGTATTGAAAACTCAATAATTAATAAAATATTTGATCCTTTCTTTACTACTAAAGAAAAAGGTAAAGGTACGGGATTAGGCTTATCTATGGTTTATAGTATAATCCAATTACATAATGGATTTATTGATTTATATTCAGAATTAAATAGAGGAACAACTGTAAATATTTATCTACCTGTTCCCAAAGAAAAGATATCGCTTAAAACTCAATCTGTCTCTGATGATTTAATTAAGGGTCAAGGAACTATTTTAGTGATTGATGATGAACAAATGATTAGAGAAACTTATAAAGAAATGCTCTCAGAATGTGGATATGATTTCCTTTTGGCAGAAAATGGGTTACAAGGTATTGATTTGTATAAAAATAATATTGATAAAATTAAATTAGTTATTCTTGATATGTCTATGCCTATACTTTCAGGAATTGAAACCTATAGACAATTAAAGATAATTGATCCAAAAATAAAAGTATTAATGGCTTCGGGATTTAGACAAGATGAACGAGCTAAACAAGCTATGGATGAAGGTGTAAATAAATTTTTACAAAAACCTTTTACCATCAATAAACTTAGTTCAGCTATCGCAGAACTTTTATAATTTTTTTATGTAAAGCAATAAAGAAGTTTTTGGATATTTTTAAGCTTACTTGTTGCTATTCATTACATTACAAGCTTGTATTTTCAGCTAAGCTTCAAGGGACCTCCAGGATGCTTTAAAGCATCTTGGAGGTCCCTTGTATTATTCTTAAAAATTTTATGCTAAAATATAAAATAATGATTTCAGGATAAAGATAAGAAAAAAAAATTGCATATCTAATAATTTCGATTATTATGTTATTAATCACTAACATAAAAGGAGTATATTATGATAGAAAAACATTATAACTACACTGATAGTATTACTAAAACTATCGAGAAAATAATTGATGATGAAAATATCAATCTTAACCATATGGTTTTACAAAAGAATGAATGTTTACCGGAACACTTTTCTAATTCCAATGTATATCTTATTGTTATACATGGAACTTTGACTATTCGATTAGCTGAACAAGAAGCACATAAGTATCCTCATCATAGTTTTATAAATGTTCCTTATAATATTAAAATGAATATAAGTAATACTGATGATGAAATCTTAGAATTTTTTGTTGTTAAATCACCTAATCCTAAAGACTATAAAAAGAGTTAATTATTAAGGCTGTCTCAAAATTAATGTTGCTCGAGCATCCTTGCTTGTATATAAAGGCACAAATCTCTTTCAATCAATAAGTTAAAAAACTACAAGTTGGAAGCTTGAAGAATATTTAAGTGTTTTTCACAGCCATTAATCCAGTGTCCTAGTGCTGAAGAAAGCATTAAACACAAACACATAATAAAATTCTTTGTGGTTTCTCCGGATAAATTGACAATTATGTTATAGATATTATTTTAAAAAATAAATACTTAATAAGTTTATCGTTCATTTATTTATAAATTTTTACTTGACTTATTTATTTGATTTATAATAAAATGGTTAGTAAAGAGAATAGAGTGTGCTTACATATTTATTTGAATAGAAATCAAATAATCCGGTGTAGATTAATAAAAGAAATAAAGGAGGACTCAATGAAAAGAATTATGATGTTTATTTATTTGCTGATAATGGCAATTGGCTTAATGGCACAAACGGCTGTTCAGCCTGAAGGTGCCGGGACAGAAGGAAACCCTTATCAGATAGCAAATTGGCAAAATTTGTATTGGATAAGTCAAAATTCAAGTTCTTGGTATAAACACTTCTTACAGACTGCTGATATTGACTTTGCAGATGCAACTCCGGCAATAGAAACTTGGGATGATGGCAAAGGTTGGACACCAATTGGATTTAGTAACTTCTATTCTTTTGAAAGTAAATATGACGGAAATAACAAAACAATTAGTGGATTATTTATTAATTATCCAATCATTGAATTTCCATTAACTGATAAAATAGGCCTTTTTGGTAGAATTACTCCGGAAGCAGAGATAAAAAATTTGGGATTAATATTTGTAAATGTTACTGGGGATAGTTTTGTAGGTGGACTAGTGGGATATAATTTAGGTAAAATTACTAATTGTTATAGCACAGGAAATGTGACTGGAGATATAGACGCAGGAGGATTAATAGGAGTTAGTATTGATGGTGTTATCAATGATTGCTACAGCACAGTAAATGTAACAGGAAATGGAAGTAGCGGAGGGCTGGTAGGATATGGTAATAATAATATTATCAATGATTGCTACAGTAGCGGAAATGTAACAGGATATGTAAGCGGAGGGCTGGTAGGAGTTCTAATTCACAGCTCTATCACTAATTGTAAAAGTACAGGAGATGTAACAGGAAGTCTTCATAGCGGAGGACTGGTGGGATCAACTTATTATTGTACTATCAAAAATTCTAATAGTTCTGGAGCTGTTATCGGAAATAATTATACAGGTGGGTTAATAGGAAAACAAAAAGGTGGTATCATCAATAATTGTAATAACACAGGAAATGTAAGCGGAGGAGATGATTACACAGGTGGGTTAGTGGGCTACAGTTTTGATGGTTTTATCGTTTATTGTTACAACACAGGAATTGTGATCGGAGAAGAGTCTATAGGCGGATTAGTGGGATGTCAAGATTTGGGCGACATCGAAAATTGCTATAGCACGGGAAGTGTTACGGGAAATAATAGTATAGGTGGATTGATAGGCATAAATTTGGGAGGCTTTATAACTAAATGTTTTAGTTCAGGAAATGTAACAGGAGACAATTTTATAGGAGGACTTATAGGAGTGAATGATTCAGGTACTATTGAAAATAGCTTTTGGGATATAGAAACTTCAGGGCAATCTACTTCAGAGGGAGGAACAGGCAAAACTACAGTCCAAATGAAAACACAATCCACTTATACTGATGCCGGCTGGAGATTTCCTCAGATATGGCTTATCAGTTCGGACATAAATGATGGATACCCTTATCTGAATTATCAAAACATTGTTCCTAATGATGATGTGACCATGGAAACACCTTCTTTAACAACAGCCGTCTTACACTCAGCCTACCCTAACCCTTTCAATCCTTCAACAACCATATCATTTGACTTATCAAAGCCTGAGACAGTTAAAATAGAAATTTATAATATCAAAGGACAATTCGTTAAACAACTAACAAATAAGGCTTATGACAAGGGCAAGCATTCTCTTGTCTGGGATGGTAAAAACAATAAAAACACTAATTGCGGAACAGGCATCTACTTCTATAGAATGACAGCCGGCAAAACTACTCAAAGCGAAAAAATGATGTTGATAAAATAATCGGTGTTTAATAAATATGGATATTTCATTCACATAGAGCTACTTTATCGGAGAAATAAAGCCACCCTCACGGAAAAACTGAGCCATATTAGCGGATGAGAGCCACTGTCACGGAACAGAGAACCATCAGGTAGATAGCTCTCTTAATAAAGGCCAATATTCCTTTATTTCTTGTTTTTTTATTCCGTATCGTTTTCTCATTGATTCATTGCCTTCAATCATTATTTCATAAGAATTATGTTTTATCCTGTCTATTATTGCATCCGAGAGAGTTTCAGTTTCAATCGTACCAATTCTGTCTTACCAACCTTGAGTGTCATATTGAGTACTGAAGATAATAGAACCATTTTTTGTTCTTATTTCTATAATTTCAAGTAAATCCATCGCCTGTTCATTTGAAAGGGATTTTAAAAGTCATTCATCCAAAATTAGTAAATCATATTTTTGACATGACTTTACGAACTTTTTAAAATTACCTTCGCCTCTGGCTACTAATAAATCATTTATCAGTTAGTGAAAATCTGTCTGCACGTTTCATTATTTGACTAAGGAAGTCCCTGCTTCGTGAGGAACTACCTAAAAAGTGACACCCCCTTTTGCAAGTGTAAAAGCGATAATTTTCACTTTGCAACTTAATGTTAATTAATATTTAAAATCGCATTTACGCTTTTTCATTTAGAGCTGCAAAAAAAAAGACTTTTTATCAACCATTTGCTTTTAACCTGACTTCATTAATACTTAACTTAGCTTCTGCCTGTACCGACAAAGTGTCGGATCAGGTTGCTGCAGTTTGGTTTAACCATGCTTAGATAAAAGCGATTTTAAAAAATATCTATTTTTTGCTTGACTCTAAAAGCTTTGTTAATATATTGTATTTAGATAAGAAGGAGTTCATAAAAAATGGATGATATGTTGAAAAGTTATAAGAATTTATTAATTCAGAAGAGATATAGCCTGAATACGCAAAAATTTTATCGTAATTATTTCAATGATTTTTCTTCTTATTTTAAAGAATTTGACCTTGAGAATTTCTCTATAAAACAAATCAATAATTATATTTTAGATTTAATCCAAAGAGAAGTAAAAGAGAAAAAAGATAGAACAACTCTACTTTCTCAAACACTTCTTGAACTATTAAGAACTTATTATCGTGAATACAAGCCAAAAGAATATTTGTTCGAGGGGCAAGACCAAGAGAAGTATAGCACTCGAAGTGTGCAGAATATTTTTAAAAAAGCTCTTTTCAAATCGGGTATCAAAAAGAATGCTACTGTTCACACTCTGAGACACAGTTTTGCAACACATCTTTTAGAAAGAGGAACAGATTTAAGATATGCTCAAGAATTATTAGGTCATTCGAGTTCAAAAACTACTGAAATTTATACTCACATTACAAAAAAGGGACTTGATAAAATCGTTAGTCCGATTGATAAATTAGCAAACTTGGTGAAATTATGAAATTTGTAGATATTAAGAAAAAATATACGCAATGCGTAATACATACCATTTTGGCAGGGTATACGCAATGCGTATATACAAATGTTATAGGACATAGTGATATCGTGGTAGTTCTCTGGGGGTTTTGTTTGAAAAAAGATATTATTGAGTTGTAGAAAATGTGTAGTAAAGAGAAATTATATAATTTGAGGAGGAAGAAGTTTGTTAGATAATAAGGGATTTGATTTATGGGCAGATGGGTATGATAAATCAGTTCAAATAAGCGATGAAAGTGATGAATATCCTTTTGCAGGCTATAAAGATGTATTAAGTACAGTTTATAAAACCGTAAGAGAAAAAATGGGTACCGTTTTAGACATTGGTTTTGGAACGGGAGCTTTAACTCAAAAACTATATAACGATGGCTATAAGATTACAGGGATAGATTTTTCAGAAAGTATGATTGATATAGCTCAAGAAAAAATGCCAAAAGCAGAATTAATCCAATATGATTTTACAGATGGATTACCAAAAATACTAGAAGGTAAAAGTTTTGATTGGATTATTAGTACTTATGCGATTCATCACTTGACAGATGAACAGAAAAAAATATTCATTCATGAATTAATGAAGCATATAACCTCGGGTGGAGCAATTATTTTTGGAGATGTTGCTTTTCAGACTAAAGAAGATTTAGAGCAAGCCAAAAAAAGGGATCAAGAGCAATGGGATGAAGAGGAGGTTTATCTTGTTGCAGATGAAGTCAAAAAAATGTTCCCAGAATGGGAGATCAATTTTAAAAAAATATCTTATTGTTCAGGAGTAATTACCATCAAAGAATAAACAAATTCTGTTTTAAGAGAACTATAAAATAAATTGTGATATTTTACAGGGAGAAAGACATCACTACATCCTATAACAATGTATTTGCACAAGGGTGCACGGGGTACAAGCCTAGGGTATTGTGCACCACATCCCTTCACCGGGAGCGAAGCTCCGCCAGGAAAGTTTATCTCTGGGGTCCGGTTCAGGGACGTCGCAAATACGGAACGTTGTGCGAAATGCTTGGGGGGCTAGAATTATTTTGTTAAGATACATGTGCGAAGAAAAAGAAGAAAAAACTTGCCCGTCTTGGATGCTCGCCCTCCATGGCTCGCAAGTAAATCGAAATTAT
>Ga0265294_10005318_pt1 | contig 15740 bp, 14 predicted proteins | sample MunlanPumphouse3_FD_192504 | JGI IMG/M metagenome (GOLD analysis project Ga0265294, IMG submission 192504) | Groundwater microbial communities from a municipal landfill in Southern Ontario, Canada - Pumphouse #3 | ecosystem: Environmental > Aquatic > Deep subsurface > Groundwater | place...
ATAACCAGCCGCGGGCCTGGAACTGCCATGGATTTTGCTCTCAAGCTGGTAGAGCGCTGGGCTGGTTATGAAACAGCCGAGAAGATCCGCAAGGAATTGGTAGTTTAGTCAGACGCTTCGATAATTTCATCGGCATCGGTCATTGAGCTGATCTGTTCAACAAAACTTTTAAGCGAGCCGCTTTTCTGCCTGAGGACCTTTAATCCTGAGCCGATGGGGCTCACCGACCCTGGTGAAGAAGCATAAGTCCCGTAAAAAGCAAAGTAAGCCTGGTTTAATTTGCGGATATAATAACCGTGAGAAGCCAGATTCAGCCGCTTTTCTTCCATGTAGCGCTCAGCTTCTTCAACCTGCCCGTTTTGGAGCAGTTCATCTACTGTGACGCGGATAGCCCTCATCTCGGCATAAAAATCAAATTCCTCAGCGGCAGCGATGGGCATGCCGGCAGAAAGTATCTGTGGCTCCTGGTAATACTTTTCGTATACAAGAGAAGCAATCTCGGCACTGACCATTCCGGCCAGGGCCTCATTTACAGTGGCGATCTCATAATCGCGCGTAAAGCCGGCAACATGCAGACCGTAACGGAAACCTAGCGGGCGGAAAAAAAGATACTGATGGAACCATTCTTCAACCGCCACTTCTATAGAGTATTCAAGCGACATGGTGTCAGAAACAAACGCCGGATAGGTGGCAATCCCACCCAGCCTTACCACCAGGGCACTCATTCCAAGCGCAGAGATATCTTCTTCGACGGCTTCTTTTTGCTCTTCAGTTATTTGTTGATCAAGAGTGATATCCCTTATCCGGGTGATTTCATCCCGGGGGGAAACCACCAGCAAATGGGGAGGGGGCTCGATCACGAAATTTACCGGAGGGAACACCAGCTCAGCGTTGTGCAGATCCTGCCAGGGGTTTATGATACCTGTTTCTTTCAAAACCGCATTGATCTGCGCAGACAGTATACCCAGGGCATCCGGCAGTATCTCTTCATTCCTTTGTGACAAGCTTGATATTTGCCCTTCGATAGCGCCAACATCACCTTCTACCAGACCATCTTTTACCATCAACAGTTTCTGCTCAAGTGATGAAACAAGCTGGCGGTTATTAAAAACCTCTTTGACAACTTCGCTATTTTCAGGGTCACTCGAACGGCTGTTAAATATAAAATCATCCAGTTGACGAGTGAGTGCCTCTATCTGCCATTCTAATATGCTGAAATGATACGGCTTTGCTATCTGGCTGATGTCACCCTCAAGAGTTGATGAAGGAGAGCAGGCAGAAAGCACGCAGCCTGCCACAATAACCGCAGCCGCAGTGAGCAATTTCAAGCATCTGGACACTTTGAGCTTTTTCACGCAATAATCCTTTTTACGGATCTGGTTTTAAAATTTCAAGCCCGGCTAGGATTGGGAAGAATTAACCTGGTTTTCCTCTGAAATACCGCAGGCAACCTTTGCCAGATCCCAGGAATAGTCATACAGGTGCAGCCCCTTGCTGACTGCTATAATTTCTCCATCTTCAACACCTAATTCGGATCCGATATATTCTTTGAGCAATTGGATGGCAGCAAGGTTGGACGGAAACCCGGCCCACAGGTCCCAGGAACGAAAATAACAGACAAAGTGCAGGCTGTTATAGCGTACTCTTGTATCAATGCCACGCAGGCACGGAGGATCGGCCAGATAAATCGACCGGTCATCTCCAACGCACATATACGCCTGGTTGGTATTAAAGCCTTCCTCACGGTACATCCGAATCACTTCGGCTATCTGATGCTCAAGAAACTGCCCGTAAGTATACTGTTCGCCTTCAGCGCGTTTTGCAGTCATCAGGTAAGGAAGGTAGTTTTCTATATATTCCATGGTGGTGGGCGAAGGGACTCCGGCAGGTACATCTGGTGTAAGCGGGCGGTTGCCCGGGTTGGTTATTTTAACCTGGATGTAATCCAGTTCCTTGCGCTTCTGGCCGGCGTAAGAGCCTCTTTCAATATGGTATTCATACCCGTTATCCAGAACCTGCCGCAGGCCGAGAAACCAGGCTTCTGACAGATCGCGCGCTTCGATTGTGGTTATTTTCATCAATTACTCCCACCGTTTTATCTAATACCTGTGCGATTAAAAAGGCCAAAAAACCGGTCCTGGTATTCTTCGAAAAGACCCCACCGGTCAAGCTCGTCCTTTAGTTCCTTGGGCTCAAGCTCGCCTGAGGTTACCTTGCTAAACATTTCCTCGATTCCCAACCGGGCTTCCATCGGAACTCCAAGGGGGTCAATGTTTAAAAGCCCCCTGGACTGCATCTGGGATATGTTGCCCTTCATTGAATGAGAGGTGATCTGGTGAATGAACTTGAGCAGAGATACATCCCACATATCGTCTTTGCCCTTGATTATCGCCATCAAAGGATCCCGGTTACGCTCGATCTCAGCATTAAGCCGCTCGACCACGGTCTGCATATTATCAGAGACGATGTTTAGCTCGCCGGGTTCGTTGCGGTAAGTATAGTAGATGCCCGGGGTATTTGCGCCATGCTGGTGGATAAGTGAATCAAAGTATTGGCGCGCATCGGAGCTGAAACCTTCCAGCCTGGAAAGGTAATATGGCGTAACCACCCGTGGACGATTGGCAATCACCCTTCCCTTGCGTATTACTGTTTCATTATTTTTCTTGTCAATTTCGGCATAAGTCGGCGATGTTACCATGTAATAGCCGATATTGGTAATCCCGAAGGTATCCAGAAGCTGCCTTGGAGGCCTTATTATCAAAGTTTGCCGGACAGCCTCAGCTATTCTTTCATCCTTTATATCCATTTATCCACCTCCTCACGTTGTATCAGCTGATCTGTTTTAACTCATCTTTGTATTCGGCCAGCATTTTCGAGTATTGAGAGTCAAACTGATTTACCAGGCGGCGTTTTTCTTCCTTAAACTGGGGAAGGTTTTCTACATCGGCAACCATTCCCGAAGCACCGGAGCCAAGCTGCTGCTCGATCGCCTGTTTCAGTTTTCTTGAATACTCTGTTTTAAGCTGTTCAAGAGCCTGTTTCTTCTGAGTGCTTCCCTGGGTTTCGTAGTGCTCAAAAAGATTTTGTATCTGTGCTACAACCTGGCCAGCGCTTTCCTTATCGGTTTTTAGCTTCACAACCGCTTCCAGGGCTTTTCGGTTACGCTCTTTTTCAACTTCTCCCTGCGGAAGCGTAATGCTCGAATATATAATAGAAAGTGCCCCCTGGATAAGATAACCACGCTCAGGGGATTTTATCTTACCGAGCTCTTCTTCAACATCTGCGTCTGAGGAAATAATGCGCGCTCCCAGTTTTTCGCCTTCCGGAACATACTTCCACCGCAGGCGATCTTCAGCAGTGATTTCCTCACTCTGGGCTGCTGCCTTTGCCAGTGCTATTTCTCTGGCACTTTTAATTTCATCTGTCATATTTAAACTCCCGAATATTGAACCCTTATAACCTCATTATACTAAATATAGCTTTAAGTATAAACCATCTGGGCACAATAAAGGTATGAGGTGTAAGCTGGAATTGCCAAAAACACGTTCGATAACCAGGACTTGTGAAGAAAGCAGATTATTACAAAGGGCGTAAATATCGATACACCGGCAAGAAATGAGTCTTTGGTTATTTACCCGAGTTGTTTCTCAGCAGCCAGTACTCAAGACTGTCAGCCAGGGCAAGCCAGCTGGCTTCTATAATATTGGTGGAACTGCCTACAGTGCGCCACTGGTTTTCGCCATCAGTGGATTCTATCAGTACCCTCACCAGCGATTCAGTTCCGGTACTTTGTTCTAGTATTCTAACTTTGTAGTCCACCAGCTTGACCGCTGAAAGGCTGGGGTAATTGGCCAGCAGGGCTTTACGAAGAGCATTGTCCAACGCGTTTACAGGGCCATCGCCTTCGGAAGCAGTATGCAGGATAGACCCGTCTATCTTTACCTTTACCATTGCCTCGGAAAGCATATCTTCACTGCTGAGGTTTCTGGAAGATTGGCGCCGCCTTTTTTCAACCAGAACCATAAAATCAACCAGTTCAAAAGGAGGTTGATAGCCTGGAACACCACGATGTAGAAGTAAATCAAATGAGGCTTCAGCATTTTCATACTGAAATCCCCTGCTTTCCAGTGACTTTACCTGCTCAACCAGTTTTCTGGCCTCCGTGCCTGACGGAGGGAGTGGAACCCCGATCTCCCTGGCTCTGAATATTATATTTGATCTTCCGCTTAGCTCGCTGACAAGAGTGCGTGTTTTATTGCCGACCAGTTCCGGATCAATGTGCTGATAGCTCTGCGACCATTTGCTGATGCCGCTTACATGCAAACCGGCCTTGTGCGAAAATGCGCTGGAGCCAACATAAGGAAGGTGACCATCCGGGCTCAGATTAGCTACTTCACTCACAAACCGGGAAACCTCGGTAAGCTTGGAAAGCTGCTCATCGCTTACACAATCTATGCCCATTTTCAGCTTGAGAGCAGGAATTATGGAACATAAATTGGCGTTACCGCAGCGTTCACCGTACCCGTTTATAGTGCCCTCAACATGGTTTACACCGGCCATAACCGCAGCCAAACTATTTGCTACCGCCAGCTCGCCATCGTTATGAGCATGAATACCAAGGTCAACGCTGACTGCTTTTTTGACAGCTTTAACCATATCGGCAATCTCTTGAGGAAGAGCTCCGCCATTTGTGTCGCACAATACCAGACATTTTGCCCCCGCATCCGAGGCAATTCTTAGCACCTCAAGGGTATATTCTGGGTTGTTTTTAAAACCGTCAAAAGCATGTTCTATATCAACAAACACTTCAAGATTGTGCGACTTGAGAAACTCGATAGATTTACTGATCATGCGCAGGTTTTCTTCCAGTTCCACCTGCAAAACCTGCCGGACATGCAAATCTGAGCCTTTGGCTACAATATTGACCACAGTAGCCCCGGATTCTACCAGTGAAAGCAGGTTGGCATCCTGTTCGGGCTTGGCGCCCGGGTGGCAGGTACTCCCGAAAGCCACCAGCCTGGCATTTTGCAAATCAAGATCTTTGGCACGCGAGAAGAACTCTACGTCCTTGGGGTTTGAACCCGGCCAGCCGCCTTCGATGTAGCTGATGCCCAGCTCATCTATTTTACGCGCTATGGCGATTTTATCTTTTACAGTAAGAGAAATGCCTTCCCGCTGGGCTCCATCCCTGAGTGTTGTATCGTACAGCTCTACCATAACAGATTTACTCCAGTCGGCCCCTTACCAGTTCGCCCATTTTGCTGGTGCCCACTTTTTTACATCCGTCATCCATTATATCAGAGGTTCGATAACCCTGAGAAAGCACTTTCTGAACGGCTTTTTCAATAGCTCCAGCTTCATCTTCCAAGTTAAAGGAATACCTGAGCATCATTGCCAGTGTCAGGATGGTGGCGATCGGGTTGGCTATATCATGGCCGGCAATGGTGGGAGCACTGCCGTGTACTGGTTCGTATAAACCAAAAATGTTTCGTCCAGATTGGGGCACTCCAGCAAGGCTGGCGGAAGGAAGCATTCCAAGAGAACCAGCAAGAACCGAAGCTTCATCGGTGAGAATATCTCCAAACATGTTTTCAGTTACAACCACATCAAAATACCGCGGATCCTGGATAAGCTTCATCGCACAGGCATCTACAAGCAGGTGCTCAAGTGTTACATCGGGGTAATCAGCCCCGACCTCTTCAGTTACCTGGCGCCAGAGCCGTGATGACATTAAAACATTGGCTTTATCTACACTGATCAGATGCTTCTTGCGCTGGCGGGCAAGCTCAAACCCCACCTTTACGATGCGGCTTATTTCCTGTTCCGTATAGACCATGGAGTCCACCGCTCTTCTCCCCCTGGTAGTTTCCCATCTGCGTTTTGGCCGGCCGAAATATACACCACCGGTAAGCTCGCGCACAAAAACGAAATCGGACGAACAAATTGCTTCCGGTTTAAACCGGGTATTATTTTCAAGCTCCTTGTAAACCTTTACCGGCCTGATATTTGCAAACAGCCCCAGCCCTTTTCTGATCGCAAGCAATCCATCTTCCGGGCGAACATCATTATCTGGCCGATCGTAGCGCGGATCCCCAACAGCTCCCAGCAGAACCGCTCCGCTGCTGCGGCATACACCAAGTGTAAAATCAGAAAGGGCACTACCTTCTGCCTCGATAGCCGCTCCCCCAATAAGGCCATAGTTCAGAGTGAAGTTATGACCGTACTTATCGCTGATAACTTTAAGAGTCTCTGTGGCTTCGTTGATAACTTCCGGACCGATGCCATCTCCGGGTAAAACCGCAATAGTATAATTTGCCATGTTTCTCCTATCCTGCCGCCAGCTTCTGCCGGGTGTATTCTATAAGGCCGCCGCTTGCAATTATGCCTCCCATAAAGTCCGGGTACGGCTTTGCTGTAAATGTCATTCCGGTGGTGATGTTTTTTATCTTACCCCTGGCGATATCTACTTCAATAACATCTCCAGCACTGATACCTTCAACCGCCTCGGGACATTCCATAAGTGGTAAGCCGATATTGATTGCGTTACGGAAGAATATCCTGGCAAAAGTTTTGGCGATAACACAGGTCACACCAGCTGCTTTTATACATAGTGGTGCGTGCTCGCGGGATGAGCCGCAGCCAAAATTGGTATCAGCAACGATAATATCACCAGGTTTTACCACACGGGCAAAGTTTTCATCAATATCTTCCATGCAATGCCTTGCCAGCTCGGCCGGATCGCTGACATTTAAATACCGGGCTGGAATAATGGCGTCGGTATCAACATTGGTTCCGTATTTGTATGCACTTCCTGACTTCACAAAGATCTCCTGACAAATGTTAATTTAAATATTTAAAATGTATCTTTAAATCCCTATTTTATACGCGCGAGAAGGCTTTTTCGTACTTTTTTTCAAACACTGCCTGGAAATCCTTCCATAGCAGACGTTTATTTTCTTCATTATGAAGAGTAATAAACCCCTCGTCCTGTATCATCCGCACCAGCCTGGCGATATCAAGATCGTAGATACCGAATTTGAAGGAAGATTTTTCATCCATACTGGTGACCCATTGCGGATAAACCAGCTCAGCGGAAATAAAATATCCGCCAACTTTCAAAATGCGCCCGATCTCTGAAACAGCCTTATACCAATCCGGTATGTGGTGGAGCACGCCAAGAGCCATCACAACATCAAAGCTTCTTTCCTCAAAAGGAAGTGCCCTGGCATCTCCAACCTGGTAACTGAGGTTTTCCAATTTTGGTTTTGCTCTGGCTGCTTCGATCTCAAGCTCGTCCAGATCTATACCTGTGAACTCCCCTGGATAATTTATAGCCAGATAGCGGGTTATGACTCCCTGGCCGCAACCGATATCCAGAAAACGCTGGCTGGGATCGGTATTAATGTGGGTAAGCAACTTTTTTGCCAGTTTTTGCCCGCTTTTACCGGTTGTTGAGCGATTTACCATCCACTTTTCAACAACGTTCATATTCATACTACGCTAAATCATCCGGGTTTATTATATTTCCGCTTATAGCGCTGGCGGCTGCAACAGCTGGACTGGAAAGATAAACTTCGGATTTCGGGCTGCCCATCCGGCCGACAAAATTGCGATTGGTAGTTGCTATCGCTTTTTCTCCCGAAGCCAGAATTCCCATGTGGCCACCAAGGCATGGGCCACAGGTGGGCGCACTAACGGCACAACCAGCAGCGATGAACGTTTCTATCAAACCTTCTTTAAGGGCCTGCATGTAAACAGACTGTGAACCGGGTATTATAATACAGCGAAGAGAACTGGCAACCTGCCTGCCCTTTAAAACCTGGGCAGCAACACGCAAGTCTTCAATGCGCCCGTTTGTGCAACTGCCGATCACTGCCTGATCAATTTTAATATGCCCCGCCTGGCTTACCGGCCGCGTATTGGATGGCAGATGCGGAAAAGCTACCTGCGGCTCGATATCGCTAACATCATAATCGATCACTTTTTCATACTGTGCGTCCGGATTAGGGTTATATACTGTGAATGGACGGTTAGTGCGTTCTTTTATATAACTTACGGTTTTCTCATCTGCATAGAACAGTCCGGCTTTTCCTCCAGCTTCGATAGCCATATTAGCCATAGTCAGCCGTCCTTCCAGGGAAAGCCAGTCAATGGCCTCGCCTCCGAATTCCATAGCCGCATAAAGTGCACCATCAACTCCAATATCTCCAATAGCGTGCAATATGAAATCCTTGCCGCCAACCCAACGTCGAGGGTTGCCATAATAATTAAACCTGATAGTTGATGGCACCTTCATCCAAATATGCCCGGTGGCCATGGCTGAAGCGATATCTGTAGAACCCATACCGGTGCCAAAAGCACCGAGGGCTCCATAAGTACAGGTGTGGGAGTCAGCCCCAATGATCACTTCTCCGGGCAGAACCAGCCCCTCCTCATGAAGTAGCACGTGTTCTATCCCAACCCGGCCAACTTCAAAGTAATGGCACCCCTGCTCTTTGCAAAACTCCCGAACCTGCTTTGCCTGTTCAGCAGAAGCAATATCTTTATTGGGAGTAAAGTGATCCGGAACCATAACCACTTTTTTGGGGTTAAACACCCGGTTAACGCCGATTTTTTTAAATTCGCGTATCGCGATAGGTCCTGTGATATCGTTGGATAGAACCATATCAACATTTACTTCAATAAATTCACCAGGGGTTACCCTGGTTTTTCCGCTGTGAGCAGCAAGAATCATTTCTGCTAAAGTCATCAAGAATCCCCTTATGTTAAGTAATCAGGTATTATTCACCGCTTCACCAGAAGCACGGCTAGAGCTATAACTGTAGCGGCCAGCGCTATGTAATACAAGCCTGCCCCAACTGCAATACCGATACCGGCAGCAATCCAAATACTGGTAGCAGTGGTCAGACCCTTTACTCCCCCTGAGTCACGATGAAGGATCGCGCCGGCACCTATAAAACCAATACCGGTAACGATTCCAGCTGCAATCCTCGAAGGATCACCCCCGGCAAAACCCTGCGATGACACTACTGTAAATATGGCCGAGCCGAGAGAAATCAAGGCCAGGTCTCGAACTCCAGCCGGCTTGCCGGCCTTCCATCTTTCAAAACCAATCACTCCGCCCAAAACAGCAGCCAGCACAAGCCTTAAAATTATCTCTACCTCTGCCCACATCGTACAGTCTCTTTCGCTTAATTAGCCTCGGCCATCAACCGATTCAGCGCATTCATATATGCTTTGGCACTGGCGGTTATGATGTCTGTATCTGCTCCCCTTCCGGTATAACTTACGCCTTCGCTCTCTATTCTAATCAGAACTTCTCCGATAGCGTCAATGCCTTCGGTGACAGATTTTACCGTGAACTCGGTGAGGCGATTGGGAACACTGACGATACGGTTTATTGCCTTGTAGACGGCATCTACCGGTCCGGATCCGAGAGCTGCATCACCTTTAATCTCCCCATCCGGGCATTTAAGCACAATAGCCGCGGTAGGAATACCGGCACCACAGGTGACCTGAACTTTTTCCAGATGATAACCTCCGCCATAAACGCGCTTCTCATCGGCAAGCAGGGATTCAATATCGCGGTCAGTAACCTGTTTCTTTTTGTCTGCCAGCTCTTTGAAGGCAGTAAAAGCACGGGCGAGATCTTCTTCACCCAGATTGTAGCCAAGCTCGGCCAGCCTCTCTTTAAACGCATGGCGGCCACTCAGTTTTCCCATAACCAATGAAGAAGAAGGTACTCCTACCTTCTGAGGATCAATAATTTCATAGGTTTTGGGCATTTTTATAACGCCATCCTGATGGATGCCTGACTGGTGCCTGAATGCATTTATGCCAACTATTGCCTTGTTGGGCTGCACCTGGAAACCAGTTATCTCGCTAACCAGCCGACTGGTGCGATAGATCTGTTCGGTATGGATCGAGGTGTGAACGTCGTACAGGTCCTGCCGGGTGGAAATAGCCATAACCACTTCTTCCAGCGAGGCATTTCCAGCCCGTTCGCCGATCCCGTTAACAGTACATTCCACCTGTCCGGCGCCTGCTTTTACCGCAGCAAGAGAATTGGCCACCGCCAGACCAAGGTCATTATGACAGTGCACACTTACAACCGCCTTGTGGATATTAGCAACATGTTCAAAGATTGAAGAGATAAAGCCACCAAATTCTTCCGGCATGGCATAACCAACGGTGTCTGGAATATTTACAGTGGTAGCCCCTGCGTTGATGACGGCCTCAAGCATGCTAAAGATAAACTCCGGTTCAGCCCGGCTGGCATCCATTGGAGAAAACTCGACATTGGACGTATATCTGGCTGCATGGGCAACCATACTGCGGGCAAGACCCAGTACTTCTTCCGGGCTCTTGTGTAGCTGATGAGCCATTTGAACATGAGAAGCGGAAATAAACAGATGTATCCGCGGGTTAGCTCCATCTTTCACCGCTTCCCAGGCACGGTCGATATCCTTTTCATTGGCACGTGCCAGGCCGCAAACGGAAGCATTTTTGATTTGGGAGCTAATAAGCTTTACAGCTTCAAAATCCCCCGGGGAGGATACAGGAAAACCGGCTTCGATCACATCCACACCCAGTTTTTCCAACTGGTGAGCTATTTCCAGCTTCTCTTCCCGGTTTAAGGTGGTTCCTGCTGCCTGCTCTCCATCCCTCAGGGTAGTATCAAATATAATAATGTTTTTCATGTTTTACTCCTCATTTTTTGTTACTCTTGCGCGTCAGGGCAACCCCTCCGCCCCATTATCGGGTGGAGGGGCCAATAAGGATGAGAGTAGCCTTTATTGAGAAGTACTTAAACATAAAACTTTAAACGCTCTGTGTTCTGTATGCCCCGAACTTTAATACTATTTTTTATCCTTGAGCCATGGCATCATGTCTCTTAACTCTGCGCCAACCTCTTCGATAAGATCATTTTCTTCAATGCGCTTCAGGGCATTATATACCGGGCGGTTTGCCTGGTTTTCCAGTATCCATTCCCTGGCAAAGGTGCCGTCCTGAATCTCGGTAAGTATCTGCGCCATTTCTTCCATTACATTTTCGTTAATAACTCTTGGGCCGCGAGTGTAATCACCAAATTCTGCGGTATCACTTACTGAGTAGCGCATGTAACTCATTCCACCCTTGTACATAAGGTCAACGATCAGTTTGAGTTCGTGCATGCATTCAAAATAGGCGATCTCGGGCTGGTAACCAGCGTCTACCAGGGTATTAAACCCGGCTTTGACCAAAGCAGTAACACCGCCACAAAGAACAGCCTGTTCACCGAAAAGATCGGTTTCGGTTTCTTCGTCAAAAGAAGTTTCCAGCACTCCGGCTTTACCCGAACCTATCCCAGAAGCATATGCCAGAGCCAGATCCATAGCCTGGCCAGTGGCATCCTGGTAAACTGCAACCAGCGCCGGGGCGCCTGCACCTTCGGTATAAACCTGGCGAAGCATGTGGCCGGGGCATTTGGGGGCGATCATGGTTACATCCACATCTTCGGGTGGTACGATCTGGCCATAATGGATGTTAAATCCATGGGAAAACATCAGCATTTTGCCAGCTTTCATTTCCGGTTCTATTGACTGAGAATAAATTTTAGGCTGAATAGTATCCGGAGCAAGCAGCATAATGATATCTGCTTTGGCAGCAGCCTGCCGGGCTTCCATAACCTCGAAGCCGGCTTTTTCTGCCGCCTGCCACCCTTTTCCGCCAGGAACTTCTGCCACGATAACATTAATGCCGGAGTCCCTTAGATTCTGTGCCTGAGCATGCCCCTGGCTGCCGTAGCCAATGATTCCTACAACCTTGTTTTTTATAAGTTCCAGGTTGCAATCATTATCATAATAAATCGTTGCCATAATACACCTACCTCTGTTCTTTCTTATTATTAATATAGTATCAGTTTGTATAAAATATATCTAAATTGATGCGTTATCGCCACGAGTCATAGCGATACATCCGGTACGAGCTATTTCCTTGATGCCGAACACTTTAAGCAATTTATAAAGTGTATCCACCTTGGGAGTATCTCCGGTAACTTCCACAGTTAAAGAGTCTCCCGAAACGTCGACGATTTTTGCCCTGAATATATCGACGATCTGGATTATTTCACTGCGAGTAGTCGAATTGGCGTGAACCTTGATAAGCGCCAGTTCCCTGATTATTGTGTCACGCAGTGTGATATCGGTTACCTTTACCACATCAATGTTTTTTTCCAGCTGTTTTCTGACCTGTTCAACCTGAACCGTGGAGCCATCTACAACGATGGTCACCCTTGAGATATTTGGTAGCTCGCTGTGCCCAACCGCAATGGATTCCATGTTAAAACCACGGCGCCGGAAAAGGCTGGAGATGCGGTTGAATACGCCGGGTTTATCCAGAACCAGGGCAACTATAGTGTGCTTTTGCGTGGCCATGTAAGCACCTCTTTTCTTGGAGTCTCCATTACTTCAGCCAGGCTGGCACCCGGAGGCACCATGGGGTAAACATTTTCTTCCGGCTCAACAATAAAATTAAGCAGGAAGCAGCCTTCGTGATCCTTGGCTTTCTGAATCGCCGGCTCTACATCCTCGCGCCGCTTAACATCAAGCGCAGGTATGCAATAGGCCTCAGCCAGTTTAACGAAATTCGGCCCGCCCAGAGGAGTTGCCATATACCTTTTACCATAAAACATTTCCTGCCATTGTCTGACCATGCCAAGATACCCATTGTTCATGATGGCTATCTTTATATTAAGGTTTTCCTGTGCAATGGTTCCCAGCTCCTGCATGGTCATCTGGAAGCTGCCATCACCAGCAATGCACCAAATGTCCTCATCCGGCCGGCCAACAGCAGCCCCCACACTTGCCGGAAGCTCAAACCCCATCGTACCGAGACCGCCGGAGGTTAGAAGCCCATTATGCCGGTTGAAAGTATAATACTGGGCGGTCCACATCTGGTGCTGGCCGACTCCGGTTACAACGGTAGCTTTACCATCAGTTGCCTGGCAAATCTTGTGGATAACATACTGCGGCAGTATTTTATCACTGCAGTCCGGCACGCTTAAGGGATGCTTGGCTCTTAACTCTTCCAGCTCAGCCATCCATTCTTCGTGCTGCATAGTTTCGATGTATTTATTCATGCTGCGCAGAACATTTCTAACGTCCCCAACGATGGGCACGTCTACCTTAACGTTCTTGCCAATCTCGGCGGGATCAATATCAATATGTATAACCTTGGCTCGGGGAGCGAAACCGCTGACCTTACCGGTAGCCCGGTCATCAAACCGCATGCCAATCGCTATAACCAGGTCGCAAGCATCGATCGCCTTATTGGAGTAAGCCATACCGTGCATGCCGAGCCAGCCGTACGACAATATATGTGAACCAGGGAAGGAACTTATCCCAAGCAGAGTTGAAATAACCGGGATCTGGGCTTTTTCTGCAAGTTCCTTTAGTTCTTCATAAGCCTCAGAGATGATTACCCCATGCCCGGCAATAATAACCGGCCGCTGTGCTTCAGCTATCAGTTTGGCGGCTTTCTTTAGTTGCGTCGGATGCCCGTTAACGGTGGGCTTGTAACCAGGCATAACCAGTTTTGCACTGTAATCGAATTCCACCGGGTTTACCTGTATATCCTTGGGTATATCTATCAGTATCGGCCCGGGACGACCCGAGCGAGCTACATAAAAAGCCTCTTTAACAGTCTGGGCAACAGAAGCCGCATCACTAACCAGATAGTTGTGCTTGGTGATCGGCAGGGTTATCCCGGTTATATCTATTTCCTGAAAGGCATCCTTGCCAATAAAGGGCGTTGCCACCTGCCCGGTAACTGCAATAACCGGAGTTGAATCCAGAAAGGCATCCGCAATGCCGGTAACCAGGTTGGTTGCACCCGGCCCGGAAGTGGCAAAGCACACACCAGGCTTGCCGGTAACACGCGCATATCCTTCTGCTGCGTGTGCCGCTGCCTGCTCATGCCTCACCAGAACGTGCCTTAACTGAGGGTACTCGGTAAGGGTATCATAAAGCGGAAGGATTGAGCCGCCCAGAATACCAAAAATAACATCAACGCCTTCTTTAATAAGGCTTTCGCATAATATTTGTGAACCGGTCATTTTCATGGTGTGTACCTTTTTATTATACCTTTACTTTTGATATACCGCGCCGGTGCTGGCTGAAGTAACTTTTTCTGCATATCTTTTCAGGTAACCACTTTGCACTGATACGCAGTGTTTTGGGGTTGATTGCGCCCGTTTATCGATCTCCCCCTGGCTCAACTCTACGTTCAGGCTGTAATTGGGAATATCAATGCTTATGATATCTCCTTCCTGTATTATGGCGATCGCCCCACCGGATGCTGCTTCTGGAGAAACATGTCCGATTGCCGCACCTCTGGTAGCTCCTGAAAAACGCCCATCAGTGATAAGGGCTACTTCTTTATCCCTGCCCATTCCGCTGAGCAGTGAAGTAGGAGTTAGCATTTCACGCATACCAGGACCGCCACGAGGCCCTTCATATCGTATCACAATCACTTCCCCGGATTTTATATCATTATCAAGTATAGCCTTGGTGGCTTCTTCCTCGCTGTTAAACACCCTGGCCGGGCCTTTGTGAACCATCATCTCGGGAGATACTGCAGCCCGCTTAACCACAGAGCCCTGGGTGGCAATGTTGCCAAAGAGGATTGCCAGACCGCCTTTACTGGCATAAGCAGTCTCTACTGAGCGTATGACGTCTTCATCATACACAGTTGCGCAGTCGGCAATATCTCCGATAGTCTTACCAGTCACCGTAGCCTGATCTGCATGCATCAATGGCTTTATCTGCTTCATCACTGCTGGTATACCGCCAGCCTTATTCAAATCTTCGATATGATAATCACCTGCCGGCCGTAGCTTGCACAGGCATGGTGTAACCTCGCTTATTTCGTTTACCTGCTTAAGGGAGAAGTTGATTTCAGCCTCGTTGGCAACTGCCAGCAGATGAAGCACCGAGTTAGTACTGCCACCCAGCGCCATATCAACCATAAATGCATTACGTATCGCAGCCTCGGTTATTATTTGGCGGGGACGAAGGTCTTTTTTTACCACATCCATAACTGTTCTGCCAGCTTCATATGCAAGCATATTGCGCTTGCTGTCAATTGCTGGTATCGTCCCGTTGCCGGGAAGTGCTATGCCCAAAGCTTCAGTCAGGCAGTTCATGGTATTGGCAGTAAACATACCGCTGCAGCTGCCGCATCCGGGGCAGGCAGCCTGTTCAAGCTCAGAAAGTTCCTGCTCTGTGATTTCCCCTCTTTTGGCCTTACCAACGGCTTCGAAAACGCTGTTCAGGTCAACCGCACAGGTCTGGTTTCCCCTGGTCAGCTGTCCGGCCATCATCGGCCCTCCGCTTACGAATACACAGGGAATATTAAGCCTTACCGCAGCCATCAGCATTCCGGGAATAACCTTATCGCAGTTAGGCATAAAAACAAGCCCGTCAAATGCGTGGGCTTCTGCCATGATCTCAACAGAATCGCAAATCAGCTCACGAGAAGGCAGGCTGAATTTCATCCCCCGGTGGTTCATGGCAATGCCATCACACACTGCAATGGTATTGAACTCAAAAGGAACTCCGCCGGCTTCTCTTATACCGGATTTAACCGCAGAAGCCAGTTTGGCCAGATGAGTGTGGCCGGGAACAACTTCGGTAAAACTGTTAACAACCCCTATAAAGGGGCGGTTCATCTCTTCCGGGCTTACCCCCAGCGCATGAATC
>Ga0265294_10005319_pt1 | contig 15740 bp, 13 predicted proteins | sample MunlanPumphouse3_FD_192504 | JGI IMG/M metagenome (GOLD analysis project Ga0265294, IMG submission 192504) | Groundwater microbial communities from a municipal landfill in Southern Ontario, Canada - Pumphouse #3 | ecosystem: Environmental > Aquatic > Deep subsurface > Groundwater | place...
CATGACCCAGTCTCCTCCCATCGTATGCGGTATCTCAATATTTCGAATCAGCGCAGTTGGCATTACACCATAAAACATGCCGTTATCAGCTACGTTCCGATAATAAGAAATAACCCTGTGCCACCAGATATCGTGCAACAAACTGAATACTTTTCCGCCGTACACTTTCTCCACAGATCGATAGTAATGAGGCGAACCACTCACTAATACAATTGCCGGATCGGAAATCAACTGTTGAACACAAGAACTAATATAATTTGGATCAATCCAGTCATCGTCACCCAACCACATGAAAAATTGACCTGACGCCTTGTCCAACACCTCATTAAAGTTTGCCTTTGCGCCTCGGTTGCTTGATTGCCGAATATATTTTAAACGATCATCCATGTTGCAAAAGTGCCGACAAATGCTTTCCGTTTCATCAATTGACGCATTATCTGACACAATCACTTCGATATTATCGTAATCCTGATTCAAGGCAGATTCTATTGCTCTCTTGAGAAGCACTGCCCTGTTGTAAGCCGGGATACCAATCGTTACTAACGGCATGTTTTTGACCATCTAATGTATGATTCCTCCGAAAAATCTCAAATCAGTCCACAGGGATTCGCTTCAAAAACCCATCTGGTGCAGCAGTTATCATGAGTTTGTTTTCAATCACCTTATCAATTTCAAAACGTAGAGACTTGCCATCCGCAGCAATTTTATCATCAATATCCAAACGGCTCAGGTACTCCCAAACTGCGGTCTTGGGATTATTCCCCTTATCCCATGGTCGGTCTTTGCAAAAACCCTTAGGCAAATCCTCAACACCAGTATCCCAGACAATACAGTAACTTTCCTGCGATGTTAGTGGTGCATAAGCTTCAAGCTCAGCCAGTACATGGTCATGTGTATGATTGGAATCCAGGCAGACAAGAATCTTATTATAATCCTGTGCTGTAGCTTTGACCTTATCAACAACAGCTGAATCGATAGATGACCCTTGAATCATCTCAATCAAGTGCGCCATTGGATGCGCCTCAATTCCGGCGCGATTGTGTTCGCGTATATCGATATCTATCCCCAATACCCGACGTTTGGTCTTTATGGGGTCAATACTCTTACCTTGCAGAGCAGCCTTGCTATAATCCAGCAATGCCAACATGGAAGCACTCATAACCAGTGAACCTCCATGGGCAATTCCTGTTTCAATAATCAAGTCTGGTTTCACCTGCCAAATTATTTCTTGAAGTGCGTAAATATCTTGCGGAACCTGAATGATAGGACGGTTAAGCCAGGAAAAATTCTGTGCATAGTTATATCGGATGCATTCTCGTATCCAAACATTAGACAAGCCCAGAAAGTCCCGGTCTTTTGACATTTCGGTTATGTTGTTCTGTACATACTTTGAAAAATCCTCATTAGCAGACATTGTCTCTCCTTACATAAAAATAACTCTGCTGATACAGCTAGTTATAGCGCATAGCAATTGCTGCCAGATTTGGTCACGCAATTCATATGATCCCAAGTGGTTCTAACCGACTACCCCCTTTTCAATCTATATCAAATTAAAAAGCTGTGAATATTTACTCCACACTTTATTGTCGTTTACTAAATCGAAGAATCTATCCATATGGTATTTAATGATCTTTGCTTCTGATTCCAAGCCTTCATGCGCTTTAGCCAAATAGTAATGAGCAAAAGCGTGATCAGGATATTTTTCTGTGATATTTTGAAAATATTTTAAAGCTTTTATAAAATTACCAATCGATAAATTATAATTTTTAACGAAGTTAGCTTCAAGGTTCATCAAGTAAGCTTTTTCTTCCATGAATTCAGGATCAATGTCAGGTGTTCTGATATTACATTTCATGGTGATGTGCTCACCAAGTTCATTGTTAATCAGATAATCATTTTCCTTACAAATTTTATAAAGTCTGCTACCTGCGACCGGCACAGCTAAATTAAAGTAACACCAATCAAAACCATAATCGAAGATCAACGCCATCGTTTCATCTCTATGCTCTTCTAATTCACCTGGGAGTCCAACTACAAAACCAGCGTGTACACTTATATTGTTTTCTCTTAATAGTTTTACTGCATATTTTACCATCTCCAATTTAAGCGGTTTATTGATTACATGTTTTAGTACAAATTCGGAGCCTGATTCAACGGCAAGCGATATGGTAGTGACCCCTGCTTTTTTTAACAACAGCCCGATTTCATCATCGAGGGCATATACGGCAATGCCATTCGGGAATTCAATCCTGATTTTAAAATCGATGAGTCGATATAGAATTTTTTTTGCACGTTCTCTATCGGATAAAAAATGGTCGTCATCTATCGCAAGCACCTCCATATTCAGAGAGTTGATCATATGTTCAACTTCAGTGACAACTTTTTCAACACTCATAAACCGGACTTTTTTCCCATGCACAGACCCGCTTGCACAAAAAACACACTTAAATGGGCATCCACGCGATGTATGAATACTTAAATTCCGGGCTGTGCTTTTTCGGGTGGTGTTATCTGTCTCTCTGCCTCCATAGTCATTTAAATCAATAAGTGTATAATCAAAAAAAGGTATCTGATCTAGATTCTGAACAAATATACTATCCGGCGCGCGCTCCTCACTAAGGCTGTCTCGCGTTACCCACGCCGGGCTGAACTTCAGATATGCGTTCCTATCCTCTGCATCCAATAGTTGACAGAGAGGGATTTCGCCTTCTCCGTAGCAAGTAGCATCAATGTACGAGACACTATTCAGTATTTCAGAGTACAAATTGGTGGCTAAACCTCCGCCGACCACTAATATTGTATTTTGATTTACCTTTTTAATTGTTTCAGAAATGTGATGCAAATATGGATAGCTGGTATTGAATAGTGCCGACATACCAACCACATCTGGCTGGAATTGTATTATTTGATTTGCAATATAATTATTTATATCCGATTCTAAATTGTCTGTGTTTTTACAGATGTGATACGCTTTTACATTTAGATCAATGATTTTAATCTGAACCTCATGCTTAGCATGCGCCTTTACATACGCTGCCAACGAAAGAACACCATATGGTACCGTAAAAATAGGCGCCCTCGATTTCAGTTCTCCTGACAAATAATTCCTTATGTCAAAAAATGGTGTAATAATGAATAATATTTTAGTCGTTTTATTAGCCATCTTATCTCCTGACAATATACTTTCCGCAGATACCATTTATTAAAATACTGACAGCTATTTTCCTTGATCTTTAACGTATCTTTCTTTGGGAATCGCATAGAGTACCGAGCCTGTGTCGCTCCAACTGTGCTGTCTCAGAAAAAACATATATTTTGTCAGTGTTTTCATTAAAAGATCGGGAAACTGCCAGATCCCAAGGCGGTTATGATATGTTGTTGCCACTATTATTGGTCTGCTATTCTGAATGGTTTTTATGCCTCCTTTAAAAGCATTATAATCCTCACCCTCCAGATGCATCTTTATAAACGTCGGTTCTACGATATTTAATTCATCAATTGTCTTAACTTCAACGGTAGTCTGTGCAAAATCACAGAATTGAGATGCGTATCCAAGACCGTCAAGAAAAAGTCTATCGCATGATGAATTACCCACTGCACACGAGAGAATGTGAATTTTGCTGTTATCAACATCAAGCCATTTGGTTTTTAACTTCTCTTCTAAACAGTGCAGGTTGTGAACATCAGGCTCAATAATCCAAATAGCTGCGAATTGGTTATTAACTAACTGCAGGAACTTGGTTGTGGTGTCTCCGTGATGTGCACCCAAGTCTAAAAATATTTCGTTATGATGCAGAGATGAGACAATCTGCGGAATGAAGTATCTATCAGTTGTCGTTACAGGCGCCCCCTCAAAAAACCATTCTTCGCGGAGATAATGCCACGCGATAAACTGTAGGTGATGCGCACGAGAAATATCCTCACTCCATCCACAGAGAACAGCTTCAATACCTGCAATGTCATTGTTATCAAGCTCACCAGAAAACCAACCATTTCTGAGTGGATGCAAGTTTCTATATGCCTCCGTTATGTCGTAAAACGGCACAAAATCCAGCCAGCCATCGGAGTATAAAAAAGATTGCAATGCCGTAAACGGAGTAGTAGCGACACATACCGCAAGTAATGCATCCTGTTTATACTCAACCGATACATCATCTGGCTTGAGAATATCTATATTTTCCCAAAACAGGTCATCTGCATATTGGTCCGGTTTTGCATCTACTACAAAAAGGACCGGTATGCCAATGGATTGGAAATATTCCTTTGCCATTCTACCAAGCTTGCCGGCCCCGTACAGAATAAGCGGTTTATTGACGATCCGGGGGGAATAAACAGGTTTTTTACTGCATATTTCATGGAGTAGCCGTATAGCGGTATTCGAATCAGGCGGCTGATTAAATCTTACTTCAACGACATCAGTGTTTTCGACCATTGCTGAAGCCTCTGATTATCAGGAAAATATTTATGGAAATGAAAGACCGTACCTTTGGATTGCTCAAACAGCCCATACCTTGAATAATTGCTTAATTCAATATTGGAATTCCCGTCATCGTAAAAAAACGCGGCATTGCTTTGGCAGGAAAGAAACCAATCCGCAGGATTTCTACCAAAAATGTCTACAAATGAAATCCTTTGCTTTTTGAAGGTAATACCTTCCTTGTAGTGAGTATTAAGAGCATTTTCCATATTTCTGGCAGTAAATCGCCCTCTTACAAATTCCGCCGCCTGCATTCCAATCTTTTGTCGTCCCTTGGGATTTTCTGACAGCCAGTTAACAGCCTCAGCAAACTCCGCAGGTGTGCTTACAATCAGTCCTGTTTTGTGATCTTCCACGATAAGACGTTCTGCCGGGTTATCAAGTACTATCGGAACAATTCCCATCGACATTGCTTCAATGAGAGCATTTTCAGTTGTGCCGTAATGTTCCGGGTTCAGTAAGTAGGCCAGGACATTAATTGATGCCAATTCTGAGGCAATGTCATTCGTATAACCTCTGAACGCGAGCATTTTAGGCGTCCCCAATTTTATACATTGTTGCTCAAGGATATCTTTATTTGTTACATCGCCAATCAAATTTACTTTAAATCCCGGAATATTTACCTTAGACATAAACTCCACATAGCGTGGATGCATTTTTGCAAAATTCAAACTCCCGATATAGCCGACAACAAGCATGTCATTGCCCTTGGTTTCAGGAGATGGCAAAGCATCAAAGCCCCCGCTGCTGGAAACAACTCCAATTTTATCTCTCACGTCTCCGGGCAGATTCTTAACCTCTCTGGCTTCAAACGAGCATGCCGATGTAAACAGGAACCGTTGCGCAGCAAGTATTAATCCACTCGGAATAATCGGGTTATAAAGTCCGGAAACATGACTCCAGACAAGAAGTCTCATGGGAGGCAACGGTTGGCTACATAATGCTTTTATTGTTGCGGGATGGTTCCACCATTCCAATTGCACAACATCTGAACTCTCTATTAAATTATTAAGCTGCTCCCTGGTGGGGCAAACAATCACCTTACACCCACTGTTTTGGATTAGTTCTATAAACTGAGTTTTTTCCTGTTTTTCCAGTGTAACAATGGTATGTTCAATATCAGCCCCTGACAAAACAGCCTGTACAACAAGTCCACTCAAGGCTTTGCCAACTCCCCCACCAAGATGAGCTGTCAAGTGAAGTACCTTAATCATAGCTGCATCCGGCGAGATACAATCAGCTTTTCAAGAAGCTCATCCGCATATGGATCAATGTTGTCAGGCAGGCCATGCGAAAGCTGACCGCATTGACCACATACCGGATGTCCCTTGCGCTTCATTTCTAAAAACATTTTTTGGCAGTCAAACAGCGCAGTTCCATTCCATATTTCTTTGATGCTTTGAACTTTAGTGTCGCCAATAATCAGTTTTCTGGCCCAATCCAAAAAACAGGTGCTGGCTGTACCATCTGAATTAATTGAGAAGGAGTAGAAAATATATGGACAAACTTGAACCTCATTAATTTTTTGGCCATAAATGCCGTGCTCCTGATTAATTTCGACACCATTGAGTTCAAACTCCGGCCAGCATGACATGATGTGTTCAATATAGACACCGTCGGCCATATTCCCAAAAATCTCATAGAACTTGCTTTTGTCATCTTCCGTCAGCGTGTCACCATTTATTTTTACAATCATTTCACATTGTTTTCTGTATTCATAAAAATGATGAATATTATCCACAAGCTTATCAAATTCTATTTTGTAGTTGGAAAAACCTAGATACTGTGCGGCATTAACCCCTTCGATAGAAATATTGATTCTATCCAGCCCCGCCTCAATAAGTTCAAGATTCTTTGCCGGGTTAAGCAGAGATGCGTTTGTAGTTGTGTCTATCCTTTCAGAACATTTACTTTCTTTTGCATACTTGATCATCTCCGCAAGTTTGGGATTGAGCAGTGGCTCGCCATCTTTATACAGCCTCAATACTTTTACAGGTTTTTCAAACTCACAAATGTCATCTATGATTTTCTTGTAAAGGTTAAAATCCATTATTCCATGGCTTCGGCCCGGAGTTGCATTCATTAGTTTTCTATCCCCGGTGGGACAGAATTTACATTGGAAATTACATGCATCCGAAGGGTCTACGTTGATTATAAACGGAACGCTTAACGGTATAACCGTTTCCAGTTTTGTCCTGTTTATCAAATCTATTCTTGGTTTAATTTCAGCCAGCACTGATTGCTCCTTTAAAAGTCTGCAATTTTGTAGCGTCACCCCAAAAGGCCATGGGTTCATAATCCGGATAAGGATAACAGCCCAGGTTCAATTGCATTTCCCGGTTATTTTCCATCAACCACTGCTCCACCAGCCTGCGCACCGAGATCGGTTTTCCAGAGCAAATGTTAACGGTCCCCATGTCGCTGCCAGATAGTGCTAACCGGACGATAACTCGCGATACTTCTGTAACCGGAAGATAATCCCGCAACTGTTCACCAGCGGACATATTAAAAACAGTATCTCCATGCAACACAGCATCCTTTAGTTGCGAGTAAAGCGAACTGTGGGGCTGGCCTTCACCATAAATGTAGAAAAGCCGCCCCCAAGCCAGATCGAAAGGTTTAACGGATTTCAAATATTCCAGTTGCTGCCGTAAAGCATCCTTGGCATAACCATAAGGATTGTTGGGGCAGGGCTTAACTTCTTCCGAGAGTTCCCCCGATTGCATCCCGTATTCAAAACAGGTTCCAGCCACCAACAGCGAGGGAAGGCCTGCCTCAATAAGCGTCTTAAGGAAATGATAGTGCTTGGGCAACTCCGATTCAAAATGATGGAACGATTTGTAATTTGGCAAACCGTCCCAGGCGAGGTGTATCAGCACATCCGGACATCCAATTCTGGCAAAACAGTCTTCGCCCGGCAAGGCGATATCCATCTCTACAACACGAACTCCGGGTGAGTTATTTTTCAGACGTGTTGCGTCACGTGTCACTGCATGGATTTCCACTTGGCAATGTTCGAGTTCTGCCAAAACATGGCGACCAATAAATCCGCTTGCACCCGTTACTGCAACTCTCACTGAATTTCTCCCAAGCTTAAACGATAGTAAGCGATGGCACTGCCGCGACAAACCGACCGCCCCACTCTCGAATATAGTCCAATTGCATCATCACCTCATTTCGAAGGTTCCAGGGCAAAATGACAACATAGTCCGGTTTTTCCGCCAGAATACACGACTCGTCAATTATTGGAATCCTGCTGCCTGGCAGATATTTCCCCTGTTTGGCCGGGTTACGGTCAACAACGCAATGAATAAGGTCTGGACGTATTCCGGCGTAGTTGATCAGGGTATTGCCTTTGGCGGCCGCACCATAAGCAATAACATTTTTCCCTGCACACTTGGCTTCAAAAAGAAAGGTCAATAAATCATCTTTAACCTTGTCGGCTTTTTTTTGAAACCCGGCATAATACGCTTGCGTTTTCATGCCGGTTGTAGCTTCCCACGCCAACATTTCCTTTACGCCGGGACTGATTTCATAACAGCTGGAATCCCATCGCCGGGCAAAAACCCGCAGACTACCGCCGTGAGTAGGCAATTCCTCAACATCGAAAATGCTCAACCCGTTTTGTTCGAAAATCCGTGATACGGCTGTCAGCGACAAATAGGAAAAGTGCTCGTGATAAATAGTGTCGAATTGATTTTCCGCAATCAACCTCAACAGGTGTGGAAACTCAAAGGTGGCAACCCCGTGAGGTTTCAAGAGCATAGCAAAGCCAGAAACAAAATCATTTATATCAGGCACATGGGCAAGGACATTGTTGGCAACTGTAAGGTCAGACTGCCTGCCTTGCGAAACAAGGGTTTCGGCAAGCCGCGTGCCGAAAAAATCCTCGATAACCTCAATCCCTTTGGCACGGGCCGCGGCAGCAGTGCTGGCGGTAGGCTCTATGCCAAGACAGGGAATGTTACCTGATTTAAAGTATTGCAGCAGGTATCCGTCATTGGCGGCAATTTCGACAACGTGGGAAGTACTGTCCAGTCCAAAGCGCTTTGCCATGCGAGCAACATAATTTTCAGCATGTTGCAGCCAACTGGTGGAAAACGAGCTGAAATAGGCATAGTCAGCAGAAAACAGTTCCTCTGCACCGGCGTAGTCTTCTGTCTGTGCAAGCCAGCACTCCGTACAGACAAGCACCCGCAGGGGAAACCATTTTTCGGGCATCCGCAGGGTTTGCTCACTCAAAAAGGCATTGGACGGTGGAGCCGATCCAAGGTCAATAAGTGGCAAGCTCAATTCAGCATCACAATGACGGCATCTCATAGGAGAATCCCTTTAAAATCTGAGTCAATGAAGGGATGCAGACGATCACGATCCGATATTTCAGTGATTTCCAGCGGCCATTGAATGTCAAGACCGGGATCAGCTATGTTGAGTGCTCCTTCAGATTTTGGGTGAAACGATTCTGAATGCAGATACATAAGCTCACAATCATCGGTAAGCGTCTGGAAACCATGGGCAAACCCTTCGGGGATGAGCAAACTTTTAAAATTCTTGTCTGAAAGTATTTCCGCATGCCAATGAAGCAAGGTGGGGGAACCTTGCCTGAGATCAACCGCAACATCAAATATTTCGCCCTTCAAGCAACTAACAATTTTTGTTTCTGCATGTGGCGGATACTGGAAATGCAGGCCACGTACCGCGCCGGCATTGCGTGTAAATGTCTGGTTGATTTGGGTGACCGGCTTGTGCAGCCCTGCTTGACTCAACTCCTCGGAACAGAAAAACCGGCAAAAGTAACCCCTCGAATCTTCTATAGGCTTGCGACGGAGTACTTTCATCCCTTCCAGCGGTGTTTCTATTATTTCGAACCTCGAACTGTTCATGACATTTCTGATTCTTTCGGAAATTGCAGATATTCACCAATCTGATGCAAGGTAAACTCACGCATATCAGCGTCCTGATGCCATGTTCTATGCCATTCCATTGTTTTGGCAAGGGCTGTTTTCAGATCCCAGCGAGGATACCAACCCAATCTTGCGTGTGCTTTACTGCTGTCGAGCTTGAGATAATCAGCTTCATGTGGCTGAGTAGCATTGTTGCATTCCCAATTGATATCAGGCCGCAACGCAGCTAGGCATTCGACAATCCAGCGCACGGAACGGGCGTCTTCATCAGCAGGACCGAAATTCCAGGGTTCTGAATAGATAGTGCAATCAGTGTACAGCCGTTCAGCCAGCATCAGGTATCCGGAAAGTGGTTCCAGCACATGCTGCCAGGGGCGAATGGCCTGTGGTGATCTAATCATCAGTTTTTCCCCGGCATCAATGGCACGCAAAAAATCCGGAATAAGTCTGTCTGTGGCCCAGTCTCCACCACCAATGACATTACCGGCGCGGGCGGTTGCAACTGCAACTTTTGCCTGGTCAAGAAACGATTTCCGATACGCTGCTGTTACTAACTCGGAACAGGCCTTGCTGCTGGAATATGGGTCATGTCCGCCCATCGGTTCGTTTTCCCGATACCCCCATACCCACTCGCGGTTTTCGTAGCACTTGTCGGTAGTAATATTGACCACAACCCTGACCGATGGACAACTGCGCACCGCCTCCAGCAGGTTTACAGTTCCCATAATGTTGGTTGCGTATGTTTCCACCGGCTCGGCGTACGAATAACGAACCAGCGGCTGCGCGGCAAGGTGGAAAACAACTTCTGGCCGGGCCGACAGCATGGCTGCCTTTAAACTTTCAAAATTGCGGATATCGTCAATGATACTGATGGCAATGCATTCTTCCACCCGGGCAACAGTGAACAGGTTTGTTTCGGTAGGTGGTTCGAGCGCATAACCGTGAACTTCAGCCCCCAGCGATTGCAGCCAGAGCACCAGCCAACTGCCCTTGAAACCGGTGTGGCCGGTCAAGAAAACACGCTTTCCATGCCAAAAGTGCTTGTTCATTCCCATATCTTCCAAGGCGCTTTCCCCCGCTGCCATAGATCTTCCAGATTGTTCTTGTCGCGCAGGGTATCCATGGGCTGCCAGAAGCCGTTATGTTTGTATGCCATCAGTTCACCTTCCGTGGCCAACCTGGCAAGTGGCTCTCCTTCCCAGCTGGAATCATCTCCGGTAATATACTCCAGGCATTTGGGAGATAGCGCAAAAAAACCGCCATTTATCCAGCCTCCATCTCCTTTTGGTTTTTCAATGAATCCATCAACGATATCTCCGTTCATATTTAGAGCACCATAGCGACCTGGTGGCTGAACAGCCGTTACAGTAGCTCGCCTGCCATTTCTCAGGTGAAAGTCAATCAAGGCATGCATATTTACATCGGCAACACCATCGCCGTAGGTAAGGCAAAACACTTCTTCATTTTGAACGTATTCAGCTACCCGTTTCAATCTCCCGCCGGTAAGTGTTTCATCCCCGGTGTTAACTAGTGTGACACGCCATGGTTCCACATATTTTTGGTGAACTTCCATGTGGTTGTTCACCATATCGAAGGTCACATCACTCATATGGAGAAAATAGTTAGAGAAGTACTCTTTGATGACATACCCCTTGAATCCCAAGCAAATAATAAAGTCATCAAATCCATACTGAGAATATATTTTCATAATATGCCACAAAATTGGCCTGCCGCCGATCTCAACCATAGGCTTTGGCCTTATCACTGTTTCTTCGCTCAACCGCGTTCCTAAACCGCCAGCAAGAATCACGACCTTCATGAAATATCTCCCTATTGTTCCTGATACCACCGGTAGGTATCGCAAATGCCTTCTTCAAGCCCAACTCTGTGCCGCCAGCCAAGTGCATTGATACGAGAGGTATCGGCAAGTTTACGAGGTGTGCCGTCAGGTTTGCTGGCATCAAACAGCAGATCACCCTCAAAACCTACAACACGCTTAATCAACAGCGCCAGATCCCGGATAGTAACCTCCTCGCCGGAACCAACGTTGATAAGGGCTGGTGCAGCAACATCATTGAGAATCCCGTTGTAACCAGCATCTTCCAGGTTCATCAAAAACAGACATGCCTCAGCCAGATCGTCCACGTGTAAAAACTCACGAAGCGGTGATCCGCTTCCCCAAACAGTTACAGTCTGGTTCCCTGCCACCTTGGCCTCATGGATTTTCCTTATCAAAGCAGGCAGGACATGGGACTTTTCCAGATTAAAATTATCGTTGGTTCCATAGAGGTTGTTCGGCATAGCAGCCAGGTATTTAGTCCCATACTGTAGATTGTAGGAACGGCACTGGTATATGCCGGCGATCTTGGCGATTGCATAGGCATCATTGCTTGGCTCCAGTGGACTCGTAAGAAAATACTCCTCCTTGATCGGCTGGGGAGCGTTCTTGGGATAGATGCAGGTGCTGCCAAGGAACAGCAGTCGTTTGACATTATTCAGCCATGAGTTGTGGATGATGTTGGTCTGGATCATCAGGTTGTCATAGATGAACTCAGCCTTATAGGAACTGTTGGCCATGATGCCGCCTACTGTGGCGGCAGCCAGAAAGACATACTCAGGCTGTTCCTCGCGGAAGAACACCTCGACTGCGGTCTGGTTGCGCAGATCAAGTTCTGCCCGTCTCCTGAGCAACAGGTTGCTGTATCCTTCGGCCTGCAAGCGGCGCACAAGAGCCGATCCCACCATGCCGCGATGCCCGGCTATAAAGATTTTTGCATGTTTATCCATTTAAAAAACCTCTTGATTATTTGGTATTTAATGATTTGTGACGCACCCAAGCCCTACGATTGTTTCATCACTGACTCCCAGCTCTCTTAAGCGCACCCTGAGATGCTCCGAACGCTTCATTGAGGTGATAATCACCTTTTGACTGCCTGCCAGCAGACCGTGATTAAGACTTACCACATCCCAGCCCATGAAGTCGCTGCCGACATTCCGGTCATCCATAACCGCCGACAAATCCAGCCCGGCCTCGCGCAAGGAGAGCCATGCGATCTCTGTGACTTCATCAACACCGCAGAAGGCGACTCGCGTAATACCGTGCTCAGCAAGCCCCTTGAAAATAGCAAGATAGTCCTGACGCGTTACTGTGTACAAACTGGTAAAGTAGTGTACATGCTGATAGGCAAGCCGCCCCTTTTCAGCAACGCCTTGAGGAGTCAGCAGATATGCATAACGATTGTGGGGATAGTTCTTGATGCGGATGTAGCCTTTGGACACAAAGTTCTTTATGTAGGAATTTACCAGCCCAAGTGCGATACCCAAGCGATGAGCTAACTCACGCTGGGAGACTGGCTGCTCATCCGCCACCTCGGAGAGAAGCTGGAAGGCTTTAAAATCTTCGGTGGTGCCATTACGACTATTGTTCATATATTGAACAATAAAACAGGTTCTGTATAAAATCAAGATTAAAAAACATGCCAGTTACCTGTTGCTTTCTGAAGATCAAGCGTTCTGGCGACAACCTCTTTCTCCAGTTCCTGATTGTGGACAAGCATAAAATCTATCAGTATTTTTTCGCTCATTTGTCCAGAATCTCACGCACTTTTTTCAAAAGGCCAATTGGCAGGAAAGGCTTTGCGATGAAGTAATTGTCGGTCTCTGTCAGTTCTTCGGCTTTAATAATATCCTTGGTATATCCGCTCTGAAAGAGGATTTTCATCCCTGGGCTGACTTTTCTTATCGCATCACTGACCTCATGCCCGCTTTTCTTCGGCATGATCATATCAATCATGGCAAGGCTGATCCGTTCCCTGTTTTCCATGAATTTTGTGATTGCATCTTCGCCGTCCTTTGCGAGGATGGTAGTGTAGCCGAAGGAATCCAGAACCCTTCCAGCCAATTCCCTCAAAGAAGCGTCGTCCTCGGCCAGAAGGATCGTTTCATTGCCCCCCTTGACAGCAGCGTCAGGGGCATCTGTCTGTTTGCCCGGAACTGCCGCATACTCCCTGAGAGGGAGGTATATTCTGAATACCGTGCCTTGGCCCGGTTCGCTGTAGACCTTGATGTAGCCGTTATGCTGTTTTATGATCCCGTAGGAAATTGCGAGGCCCAGCCCGGTGCCTTCACCTATACCCTTGGTGGTAAAGAAAGGTTCAAATATAGTACCCTGGGTTTCCGCATCAATCCCATGCCCGGTGTCAGCAACTGTGATCAGCGCATACCTGCCTGGCTTTCCATATCCATAAGCAGCAACATATGCCTCATCCAGTTCCTCCAGTCCCGTGCTGATCGTCAGCCGCCCCCCCTCCGGCATCGCGTCCCTGGCATTTGTGGTAAGGTTCACCAGCACCTGTTCTATCATCCCGGCATCAATTGCCGCTATCACGGGCCGGTCCGCAAGTTCCAGATTAAAATCAATATTCTCTCTGATCAACCGGACAAGCATTTTCTGCAGATCTAGGATAAGCTCATTGATATTAATGGACTTTGTTTCAACAACCTGTTTCCTGCTGAAAATCAGCAGCCTTTTGGTTAGGACCGCAGCCCTGTCGGCAGCTTTGAGCACCTCATTCATATGTTCCCTTGAAGGGTTGTCGGCTGCCAGCGTGTTCTTAACCATTGCGCTATATCCCATGATGACATTGAGCATATTATTGAAGTCATGGGCAATCCCCCCTGCCAGTGTGCCTACAGCCTCCATCTTCTGGGAGTGACGGAGCTGGGCTTCAAGCCTGGATTTCTCATCTTCCGCCTTCTTGCGTTCGGTAAGATCATATCCAAACGCCCAGAATTCATCGCCAATTATTTTGCCTACCCAGGCGATAATTTTCTCTGAACCATCCTTGCAGGTACAAACGCACTCCAATGCCTCAACATCCGTATTGTTTTTGTTGGCTTGTTCGATGTTATAAGTCCATTGATCAATTACCTGTTGGCGGTATTTTTCATCAGGGAACGCTTTTCGCCACCAATCCCCAACTGTTGGTACATCCTCCACTAAAAAGCCGAATATTTTATAAAAAGCAGCGTTTGCATAAACTCTTTTTTTATCACTGCTACTTGATGCATAGATTGCCAGTGGCGATAATTCAGCCACTGCCCTGAAGGTTGATTCGCTGGCCCGCAGCGCATTGCTCATCTGTTCCGCTTGTTCACGCGCCTCTATGGCATCCGTCATCATGTTGAGCGCTGCCCGGCGGGATTGGCGCTGGATTTCTTCGGCCTGCTTGCGCTCAGTGATGTCGCGGCTGACGGTGGCCCAGCCAACGATCTCGCCGCTAGCGTCGAGGACATTGAACAGAGAGTAGAACATCCAAATCGGCTTGCCGGTCTGGAAGTGGCGCAAGCGGATCTCCACGTCACCGTGGCCCTCCCGCAGCACGCGAGGGAAAAACTGCTCCGTAATAAACCGCTGGTCCTCCGGAAAGAAGTAGTCCTGTACCTTGACCTGGCAGGCGGCTGCCATGTCAGGAAGCCCGACCAGGCGTACACCCGCAGGGTTCACATAGAGCGGCTTGAAATCGAAGTCGCACATGCCGATGAATTCGCTGCTGCTGTCGGCCAGCATGGCAAACTTCTGCCGCAACGCCTCCGCCTGCTTGAGATCGGTGACATCCTGGATAATGCCAAGTACGGTTTTATTTATACCATCCCGCGATTGTGCTTCGCCAATGACATGCATAACTCGCCGGTTTCCTTTGGCTGTTATGATCGGAAGCTCCAGGTCGAACGACTCGCCATGTTCAATAGCTCTTTGCAGGGCTTGGGAGATAACCAGTCTGGCTTCAGGAGCATAAAAATCGATGGTGGCCTGAACGCTCGGGATGAAGTCAAAATCGACTTCATGGATGCGATATACCTCTTCCGTCCATCTCAGATCATTGGATTTAACGTCGAACTCCCACCCTCCGATCTTTGCTATTTTACCGGTAGATTGCAGCAGAGCTTCACTCTTCGTTAACGCTTCTTCCGCCATGATTCGGTTATTAACTTCTCGCCTGAGCCGCCTGTTCCAGATAAAAATAACCGCTATTATCAGCGTAAACAGAGCGGTTCCCACGGTAACCCAGATCAGGGCCATTTTAATATTGACGCCGTAATCATATCTGATCGAGAGCCAGCGGTTGTTAATTCCACTCTTTTCGGCCTCGGTCATTGCCATGAGAGCCTTGCTTATAATGCTTGCCAGTTCCGGCCAGTCCTTACGAACCCCCATAGCCTGATCATGGTTGCCAAATGGGGTGGGAGCGGCAATTTTCAGATTATTCAGGCCATTTTTCAGGATCAGATAGGACGCGATGGTGAGGTTTGCGATATAGGCGTCACTGCCGCCGCTGGCAACCGACCGGAGTGCGTCA
>Ga0265294_10005320_pt1 | contig 15737 bp, 20 predicted proteins | sample MunlanPumphouse3_FD_192504 | JGI IMG/M metagenome (GOLD analysis project Ga0265294, IMG submission 192504) | Groundwater microbial communities from a municipal landfill in Southern Ontario, Canada - Pumphouse #3 | ecosystem: Environmental > Aquatic > Deep subsurface > Groundwater | place...
CATGCGGCTGATCCCACATATCTATATTGAATGTGAGTGCTACTTAGTTGGAATTCGACTTCTCTTCCGTCTTCACCTGGAAGACCTTGATCACCTTGTGGACCTGTTGGACCTTGTGGACCTGTTGGACCTTGAACGCCTGGAAGACCTTGTTCGCCTCGTTGACCTTCTGGACCAACATCACCAGTACAAGCCGCAAGAGTTAATAATAATACTGAAAGAACCAAAAGCATTAAAATTTTTTTTGACTTCATAATTTCTTAGGTGCTAACTTTTAACACCTATCCTCCTTTTTCTTTTTCCTAAATCTATTTTCACTTTGTTAAGTGCTGAATAATTAAAACAAAAACGTGGATCAATAATTTCCATAAACACCAAATTCATACTTTTCACACAGGCGGCTGTGTATTGATTATGGTTTCCAATAAAATCACCCCTCCTTGAATATGCAGATGAATTACTAATCCTTCCTTGATTATACATCAGGAATATACATTAGTCAAGCAATACTGGAAGAATTTCGTCAATATTAACACATAAATCTTGAATATCTTAAACGGCCAATAAAGCTGCAAATCAACATGAAATTATGAGTTGAAGATTGGTGAAATTAAATTCAACTAATATTCATATTACGGTCTTTAAGAATTGCCATAAAGACGAATTCCAACATCACTCTAGACTATCTTAAAATCATTATATCAATTACAACAACCAATTTCAAGTCTAACAACCATTTTTTTTCATTTTTTTACTATATCGACCTACTAGTTTTAAAGTTCACTAAAATTGAAATCAACATTTAGGCTTTATCAAGCCATAGCACGGTACTTTTGATCAAGCGATTTTTATATGTTTTCTTAAATAATTCCGATAGATTTCATTCTGCTTAAGTAAACTCCAAATTTAAACAAAAGTCGTCTTATGGAGATAGTAAAATTAATTAAAAATGACAGAGCAAATATCTCTAGTCAGAACTGATGGTCACATAAATTTAAAAATGTTAAGTATATATAAAGAATGCTCATCTAAGAATGTGTCAATTCTATTTTCCAACAGTTCAAAAATAGTTTATACATCCAGGATTGATGATACTGACATAGTCTCATGAAAGTTAAAAATGAACGTTTACACTCTATATTTAGCGTCTCTGTACATGAAAATCTGACTTATTTTCTGCCGATATGACTAAATAGTACTCTATTTACAGAAAAATATTGGTAGAAAGTGACTTTTAGGAGCTAAAAAACTCAATCTGAGCATTGGTTATCTTCACCAACTCGAGTATTCTGTCATAAAGTTGGGTTTATCTCATAAAAAAATATATCAGGTAGGAAAACGCTTGTGGCATTAAACCTCTAAAAGTTAATTCATTTTTTTAGTGTCATTCTCACGCAGTATTATAGTTACACACGCACATGCATGAGGCAAGACAGTCTATTGATGCTCTGAAAAGTTGTTTCTTGATTCTTTCAAAGCTAATCTCTCACCATGAAACTCATCTGAAATAAAAAACTGACTCCAATTGAACATTGGAGTCAAAATTTCATTCTTAATTGATTCATTCTACCTAATCGCCGTTTCTCTTATAGGAAGAGATGATTTTTGAAACAAATACTTTCACATCCTCATTTGTTAATGATTCCAAGATTTGAGCGACTTTATTCAATTCCAATTCGCTTTCAAGAACTTCGCGCTGTTTTTCAATATAAATCTTATTGTTTGGAGTCCGATGATGATCACCGTGGTGATGATCAACCAAAAGTTCTTCAAAAAGCTTTTCACCTGGTCTAAGTCCTACGAACTCAATTTTTATATCTTCATAGGGTCTTAGACCTGCTAAACTGATCATTTTCTCTGCAAGATCAATGATTTTAACAGGTTCTCCCATATCAAGAATGAAAACTTCGCCTCCTTGAGCATAAACTCCGCATTGCATGATCAATCCGGTTGCTTCTGGAATGGTCATAAAATACCTGGTTATATCTTTATGGGTTACTGTCACTGGACCACCATCTGCGATTTGTTTCTTAAACAGTGGGATGACACTGCCGTTGCTTCCCAAAACATTGCCGAATCTGACAGCTGAAAACTTAGTGATTTCAGAATGGGATTGCTGTTCTTGGATGATGAGTTCTGCATACCTTTTGGTCGCACCCATCACATTGGTTGATCTGACTGCTTTATCTGAGCTAACTAAAACGAATTTTTTAACGTTATACTGGTTTGCAAGACTTGCTGCGTTATAAGTTCCGATGACATTGGTTCTAACAGCCTCAACTGCACTGTCTTCCATCAGAGGCACATGCTTATAAGCTGCTGCATGAAAGACGATTGTTGGTTGATATGTCTTATAGACATACTCTAGCCTTTGATGATTATAAACACTTCCGATTAAGACAACCAAGTTAAGTGTTTGATGTGATTTACCGAATTTTCTAAGTAGTCCAGTTGATTTTGAATCTCATCAACATACTTCTTCGCTTTTTCATTTTTATAGTTAGATTTATAATCTAGCATCGTTGTATACCAGGGCTCATCAATTGTAAGATCAAATATACCGGTTCTATCATAATGATCAAGCATACCTCTTAATCTGAATAAATGATAATGCGTTTTTGAAGTCTTATTAATTTCATACTTGCTTCTTTCATAAATGAGCAGTGCCTCGATGAAATTGCAAATAAAGTTTCGATCAATATTATTCACTAACTTTTCAAGTTCATCACTGAATTTTGGATTAAGATAGTATTCATTTGAATATATACCCATTATGTTATCAGCTGCTTGTCTGTGATAGGCAATAATAGAATCGTCAAATTGTTGTCTTTGGATAAAGGTTTCCTTAGAAAACACAAAGAAGTCATATTCACCAATATGTAAATGTAAAACGCCTTTGAATCCATCTAACACCACAGTTAAATCAATATCGCTTGATTTGTCATCTAAGCCATATGCTTTTGAACCCCCATAATATATGAGTAAGATCTCAGTATCTGGAAAAACCTCTTTAACTATATTGTATATTTTATTCATCTGAGGAACCTTCTATCAAAGGTGATGGTTCGACTGAATCAAAATCATCCGTAGCATCTTCAAATCCAACTACATTTTCTTTTAACCAAAGATAGCCGCGTTCAATTGGATTCACATCTAAGAAGGTATGGTAATCAAACTGAGGTATTTCAATATCTACTTCTTCAATGGGTTCGCTATTGTTTTCTCTTGCCTCTTTTGATAGATAAGTTGCAACACATAAAACAATGCTTTTTTTTGTGTAGCTAATATTAAATGCTGTAATTCGATGATAGGAAGCTTGCAACCCAAACTTAGTATCTAATTCCTTAATAATTGCCATAAAATCATCTACTTTCTTTTCACTCGATAAACAGAAATCGAGAGACTATCTGGTGAACCAAGATTCAAGCCTGTGTTAATACAAATCTGTCCAAGACTACCATTGACAGAATGAACAAAATCACATGATTTAATCGTTGTATCTCCTTGTCCTGATAAAGTGGTTACACTTTTTCCATATGCATTCCATTGTGCAGTACTTAAATAACTTGTACTAAATGTCGGTGATAGTTCAAATGATATAACCTTTGTAATACCACTGGTTATCGTTGATCCCGATTCATAGCTATCTTCGATATACTGAACAGTTGTGTTCTTAGCACTTCTCGTTTGAAAAAGACTGTTTTCTGTGCTTGCGTAATAGTTTAGATAACTTCCCAGTAAAGTTGAAGATGCTGCTGTTCTGTAGTAGAAATATGTATCAGAGACATCTGCAGATGCACCATATGTTGAAGAAATAATATGAAACTTGTAAACGTAATCTGGATCAAAAGGATAATTTAAAGTATGTGTGTAAGCATATCCTTCATATGAATAAACGAGTTCCATTTCACCACCAATTTTAATAACTGAAGATGGTGTTCTAGCATATAGTGCATTATTGTTATAATCAAATGCTAATTCACCTAAATAGTTCAGTTGTGCAGTTGTTGGTTTGGTAGTTCCTCTTTTAACTCTGATAATCGCCATTAATAAATTCCACCATCAATGATTGAAGATGGCATAAGCACCTTTGACTTATCAATACCTAATTTATAAGAAACTCTGGTAGGTGAATAGTTTGAATCAACGACAGCAACATAAACTAAACCATCAACGATGGATGCATTAATATAATCTGCTTCTGAAGCTGCAACTGCAATACCATCAGCATCACTGATATATACATTCTTCACATTACTTAAAATTGTTCTTTGATCTTCAGTTAAGTGAAGATTACTAGCGACATGCGTATTATAAGTTGATGATGCAACACCACCTAAACCAGCTAGCGTAATTGAAACTGCACCTGTTGATCCATTTACACTCGTAACAGCATCTGTTGGTGTTAAAAGTTCTTGCCAGTTTGCAAGGGTCGAGTATGGAGATGCCTTAAGAATAAAGGATTTGTTTAAGTCGGTTCTAACCGCAACGTCACCTTCTTGTGCGGTCGATAAAGCTAGCATTGCTGTCTGTGAAGCAATTACAAACGTATTTGTCATTGCAATTTTTGGAACAACACTATCAGCTAATTTCCCATTTGCATCAAGTATAGGAACATTTCCATTACCTGTTCCTGTATTTTTAGTTGCAGCCGTTCCTAAACCTAAAGCTGTAATCTTTGTATTAATTTGTGTATCTACTTTGCTTGTAGATGGAATTTTTAAATAATCACTATCTGCAAGTGGTACAGATACAGATGCAGTTTTGTCTGCCTTTGCAATATAAAGATGCTCACCAGTAAAATCAACTAATGGTTCACCGGCTTTTACACTACCGGTTGTTCCAACGAGTGGACCTGTTCCAGCAGAGGTTCTTCTTTTAATTTGAATTGTTGCCATAGTACTTCCTCCTTATTTTTTTAAGTAAGCTGATGTAATGTTGTGTGTTGTATTCCCACAAGATAACGTGACAACACCATTTTCATAAACGACTGAAAGTGAATAGTCTCCTCCAGCATATCTGTAGCTTACATTCCTATTTGAACCAATATGAATAAATAAGCTATCTCCTGGAAAACTAATCACTGTCGTATTATTGATAAACACATAAACTAATGATTCCATAAGTTCCGTTGAACTTGTTCCAAAGAACTGATATACACCATTTGACACTTTGGTTAGGGTCTTTCTTTGTGGTATATATCTAATTAATAATCTATGCTCTAGATCATCAATAATCGTCTTGGGACTTAAGATGAACTTCCTTTGATAGACTTGGTTTAAAGTAACAGATGTTGTCGTTTTAGTGTATGCACACAATACAAATTCATAAAGCCCATCATTATTTATTAAGTTAGTTAACGTCAGCGATGGATAACCACCTGTTTGTTCTTTTAAGTATAAGTTCACTTCATTGGTGGATGTATTAACACCTAAAATGACATATCCACTTTTACTTGAATCTGGTGTCACACCGATCGTTGTTTGATTTTCCATATAGATGACTCTACCGTAAATTGAAACATAACCATCTTGAAACGTAATTGTATTGTTGGCGAGTGTCATTGAACATTCATTCTTCAAACTCTTTAAAATCCCTACATCATATGAGTTAAAGAAATGATATAAATCGGCATCGACTTTTGCAGTGACATTTCCACCTTCAAATGTTATTTTTTGTAATCCCATTAGAATTCTCCTCCATCTAAATCTGTATTCGTTATTGAAATATGACTCACCTGTTGTGATTTAGCTTTACTCAATAGTTGCACCTTTTCTGTCAATTTCACTCGGTATTCTCCAAGTGTAACCTTTGCAACTTTGAGCGTATCCTTAAAAAAAAGTCCGGTCACAACCGTATCATATGTTTTTTTATTATGTTTAAATGAGATGTAATCTCCCAAGTTAAAATTCTTAAATGGCATAAAAACTTGATTATTCAAATCTAGATTAAATGTGATCTGGTGATCAAGCATTGAAGTTACCATTTCACTTCTTGCTTTAGTTTCCAGTGATTCATATTCTTGATCACTATAAATAAATGTTTTTGTCATCACTGCTTGATAGCGCAAGACATGACTCATATCTGTTGTGATACTACCATCTGTTAATAAGTAAAAAACCATACTTGACGTATGGAGTTGATTATCACTTCTTGGATAATAAATCACTTTATTAATAACTTGACTTGATGAATCATTCGTTTCTACATTTAAAATGGATGAGAAATTACTCTTCATGACTAGTCCTTCTTGGACATTCACAATCTTAAAGAGTATATTCGTGATTCTACCTCTTAGATAAACAACTTCTGTTTGAAAGCTAATTCCATAACTTTTTGAAACCAGCTCGAATATTTTTGAAATGTTTTCAACTTTATCGGCCTCAAAGGTCAGTGATCCAGTAACACTGGCTTCTTTTTGAATCGTTAAGTAATCTAAATTCTGCAAGGTATCTGGATTTGTTTTAAAGTGGGAGGAGATGAGTTGATATAGATAATCAATTAAATCCCCTGTAAAACTAGTGACTAAGACATCTAAATTAAAGATCTCTCTAAAATCAAGTGTTCTAATGATCGTTGAATGATCATCTTTTTGTTCGATGCTTTCTAGTATTCCAATATAGGAAAACTCATCATTCTTGGCGACAACAATATCCCCGATTGAAGTCTCGATATTTGTCTTGTTCAACTTAAAACTTGATCGCTGAATGAGAACCATGTCTAGGATGATTTCATATTCTTTTCCCACTGGTGCATAATCCTTATAAGCTAATGTTTTACGATCTAAAAATATGACTTTCATATTAAATACCTACATAGCCTTCAAAAAGTGTGACTCTACAAACCGTTGTTGAACTAACACCAGGTTTAAATTCAATCTCATACTCTCCATGACTTACAAACAAGAAATTATCTGCTTCAAAATCCTGCAATCCATAGACATCATAAGTTGATCCATTTTCTATCATCTTTATAACTTGTTCACTGGGATTTGATATGACGGTTAATGTTGCATCTTCTGATTCAACATATAGTTTAAGTCTTTGCATGATATTACCGTTCTTTTTAACTGTAATTTCAGGATTTAAAAAAGCACCATAAATCTCAATGTTGAGTGGTGCTTCATCTAATCCTTGATTATTAATATGAGTGATGCCTTGATAAGAGTTTGCATATATAAATGGATATTGGTAGGGATAAACTTTGCCATAGCTACTGCCATTTGCTATTATCTCGTACGTTTTCTCTTTGATCCATAGTGATAGTTTTTTAAAGATGATTTGACTTTGAATTGTCCCACTGATAAGCTCTGCTTTAGAAAGACTCGATACATCCACAAATGTATAAGAAGCAAATGCTGGTGTAACATAGTGAAGTTTATGTTCCTTCTTTGATTTTGATAAATAGTCAACAAATGCTTTGTATCCTTGATATCCTCTTAAAAAGATTAATGTTTCACTGATTTCTGTCATCGGTAGTTGAAATTCCGATTTTGCATACATGCGGTCATATTCAAGATACTTGATATCCAAAGCAAAACCGAGTCCATTTGCTTGGGTAATGAGTGTCTGATTCCTATAATCAAAGTAATAGATTTCTCCATATTCATTCTCTAAATAAAATTGTCTTATCAAATCACATTACCTCCTAACGCTCTGTTAATAGAATCGATGTCAAATGTTGGAGATGCTGTGTTGATAGTGATGTTGTTTGTATTCGTTGATGATGAATTAGAACTTGAATTATTGACTGTGCTTGAACCTTTTAAATTAAAGGTATCACTGAAAAATCCTCCAACCTTACCAAAGAAACCGCCTACTTTGTCTGCTGCCTTACTTGCAAAATCGCTTATACCATTTGTTACATTAGATGCGATATTACTAATCCCTTCTGTTACACTGCCAAATACGTTTTTAATCTTTCCTCCAAAGTCGCCTATTTTAGAAGGTAGATCTCCAATCCATTCAAATATTTTCTGAATAAATTCAATGATCTTTTGAACTACTTTTAAGATTGGATCTAGGACTGTTTTAAGTACTTTGATTGCAGGAACTAAAATAGCTTGAAGTATTTCTCCAAGCGTAATAATTAGCGGTGCCAACATTTCTAATATTTCAGCAAACATACCGACTTGCATAATCAGTGGCATCAGTATGACATCTAAAATAGGTACTAGTAAATCAACAAGCATGACAACTAGATCAATGATCACATCTAAGATGGGTTGTAATGCAGTCATCATAGCATCGACAATCGATAAAATCGGTGGTAGAAGCTGCATAAAAGTTTCCATGAGCCTATCAAGCAATGCCTTAAACTCTTCACTTTGTAGTAAAGCCATCGCTAAAATTGCGATTAGCGCGCCAATGCCAAGTGTAGCAAAGTTTATACCTGCTCCTGCGAAAAGCCCCGCAGAACCGACACCTTTAAGCGTCATGGCCACTATATTGAGGAGTGATCCAACCTTACCAATAATGGCTAGAACCGGTCCAACTGCAGCGACCAGACCTATGAGGGTTGCTACCATTTTCTTTGTATCTGAATCTAAGCTGTTCCATCTTACAATCCAATCTTTAACAACTGGAATGATCTCATCTCTTACTTTGATAATCAATGCCTGTAAAATTGGCATCATGGTTGTTGCAATATCTACACCCAAGCTTGACAATGCTTGTTTTGTTCGGTCAAGTGCGTCTGTAAACTCACCTGCTTGTGCTGCTTGTTCATTGGTAACAATACCCAGATCTCTTGCTTCTTGTCTTAAGTCTCTTATCGTAGAAATCTCACTTGAAAGAATAGGTATAAGTTCAGTCCCAATTTTCTCTCCAAAGAATTCATTGGCAACACCAACTCTTACTGCTTCATCTTCTACCTTACTTAATGCTTCACTAATAATTTCAAATGCCTCATCAGCGTTCTTGCCCTTTAAATCATCAACAGTTAATCCAATCAAAGCTAAACTATCAACGACTTTATCAGCATTACCAGTAGCAATGTCACCTAAGATACCATTTACTTTAATGAATCCCTTATTCAAACTTTCGGTTGACGTTCCCATGATTGTAGCAACATGATTCCATTCCTGGAATGCTTCTGCAGATAAACCTATTTTTTGTGCTGTATCTCCAATTTCATCTGCAGTATAAGCCGCTTTGACTGAAAAGGCTGTTAAAGCAGAAGGGGCTGTAATGAAATAAAATAGTTTCAGCCTTGATAACAAAAAAGCCACTCTGGATGCCAGGGTGGTTTTTTGGTATAATTGTAGTATGACAAGTACACAAAAAATACATAACTATTTTAACCCAAAACAGTTGAAATTACCACTATCATTGGACATAAAAATACCATTTGATAGTGAAGCGCGAACATTTGATGAGGTGTTTAGTCATTTGGAGGTAGACAAACACCTGGTGACTGAGAGGGACACGAGAGGTCGAATCGGTTACAATCCAGTCAACATGCTCAAATTGATACTGTTCTGTCAGATGGAAAAGATTCAAAGCTTAAGAGACATGGAAAAAGCGGCTAGGAATGACATTCGGATCATGTGGTTGACCGATGAGCTGATGCCGAGTCATCAGACCATCAAGACCTTTATGGATCACTATTTGGTGAGCGGCATCCAAGACATCTTCTATGAGCTGAACCGGTACCTGATCGAGAGAGAGAACATCAAGACGAGACGCCTCTACATCGATGGAACAAAGATTGAATCGGCGGCGAATAAATACAGTTTTGTATGGAGGGGTTCCATACTTAAATCCAGAGATAAGTTACACCTAAAGATTACGAAGCAAATAGGTAAGTTAAACGAGCGCTATCGCGCAAGCGATCTCTGTTTTTCGATTTACGAAGCGTATGACGCCGAGTACTTACGCAAGGTCCAGACGTTTTTGGCGGATGAGATCCGCCTTGAGAACATCTGTTTCGTCTCTGGAAAGGGCAGACACAAAACGGCTTTACAAAGAGATTATGAAAAGATCTCTGAATACTTAAACAAATTGAATGAGTACGAAAAGCATCTAGAGGTGATGGGTCCTGAACGAAACTCATACGCAAAAACCGATGCGTGTGCAACGTTCATGCACATGAAGGAAGACCACATGAGAAACAGCCAGCTCAAGCCGGGATACAACGTCCAGATCGGCGTCTCTGATGAGTACATATTGCACATGGACATATCCTCTGAGCGCAACGATTACAAAACCCTCATCCCGTTTTTAGAGGGATACCATCGGGCGTATCAGCGCTATCCGAAGTACCCGGTAGCCGATGCGGGATATGGCGGTCTGTCCAACTATCGCTACATCAAAGAGAATGGAATGAAACTTTATCAGAAGTATTCGATGTATGAGAAGGATACGCACGACAAGAAGAGGATGAATGATCCCTATCTCGGAATCCATTTAAAAAGGGATGATGAGGGGAACTATGTGGATCCGATGGGGAAGGCGCTGGAACATCGCTATCGCAACAACCGTGGGAATGATGTCTATTATGTTCCGAGCAAAGATAAGAATATTGAGCTCAATGGTGAGCTGATCGAATATCAAAAGGAAGCTATCAAAAACCTGCAGTCAAAACTGGGCATAATCCTTAGGGTGCAGCGATCGATTCAGGTGGAGGGTGCCTTTGGCGTTCTCAAGGAATCGTTTAAGATGAGACGTTTCAGAAGAAAAGGTACCGAGAATGTGCGACTAGAGTTTTTTCTGGCAGCAATCGGCTACAATTTGGACAAATTTCACAACAAGAGATATAGAACCATCCAATAGTTATCCTGTGGAAAACTCAAGATTTTAATAAATCTTCTTTTAATATACCCAAAAACAAGGTTTTTACGATGAAAATCCACACTTTTTATGACGAGATAAAGAAAAAGGACTGTTTAAGTCCACGAAGTGTTTGATCACTTCATTTCTTTACAGTCCCAACAGATTTTGTGAGTGTTGAACCGAGTTTACCAATCTTATCAAATTTAGCATTACTTAATTCTTTTATTTTACCATTGGTTTTACCAAGCTCATTATTAAGTTTTGAAATCTCAGCTTCTGTATACTGTACATTACGTTTAAGTTTATTAAACTCCTCTTGGCTCATATCACCAATTTGAACAGCTTTTTTAGCTTTTTCAAGTTCTAGGTTTTGAGTGTCAAGTCGTTTTTTAGTTGTTGATAAGATTCCATTAAGTTTATCTTGTTTTGACTTCCAAAGATCTAGGTTTGAACTATCATAACGAAGATTTGTATTAATGGCTTTAAGGTCCTTATTTTGTTCTTTAAGATCTTTTTTTATACCATTAAGTTCATTTTCTAGGTCTTTAGCATCAAGACTTAATTTGATATTTAATCCTTTGACTGTTTCTGCCATTCATACTCACCTCCTGTGCAAAAGAAAAACACATCATGTGATGTGCTTAGTTCTTTTCTTTTGATAACTTACCTTTTTTATCTTCAAGTTTGTTAATCTGTTTTTTATGTTTTTCTTTAATCTTCAAAATTTTAACTTCTTTTCTCAATTTTCTCTTTTTGCTCTGATGATCTCTGGCTTCTTTTAAATTTTCAAACTCCCAGAACTTTCCACAACAAATTATATAATAGATTAATACAACCACCAATATAACAATAATTAATGCGACTGTGGAAACAAAACCCATCCAAGGGATAAGCCACCAATCATTCAATTCCAGTTCCCCTACAATTAATGACCAAACAAGTGAAATAATTGTTAGCAAAATAAAAAGTATTGTTATATATAGTACTTTTCCTTTATTCAGTTTTTTAATAAATTTATCCATATTTAAACCTCAATCATAGATTTTGGCAACTGCTAATATTATATCATAATAGTCATTACTGGACAATTCATTATTTTTATAAAAGGAACTTATTGATATCACTTTGAGTTGCTCTTTTCGAGGACTGATTTCCATTAATGACTTTCATCTCTAATCTTACTATCTCAAAGTATGCCTCTAAATCAAAGTGCTTTGAATCTTCAATTGATATTCCTAAATGTGCAAGGTTAAAGATGATGTTTGCTGTGACGTTTTCTATTTCTTGGTTATCTTCACTTGTTGGTTGAGGGTGTGCTTTTCTGAAACGTCCCGAGCATTTCACCTATCGCATTCGTCAGATTTTCTAGTTCACCTTGATTGCTTAAAAGAGAAAAATCGATTGACATCAAGAAGTCATTATAAGATTGTTTGTAGAATGGTCGGTGTAGTATATAGATGATCCTAAAGATCGTATCTATTACTGTTGACAGATCTTCTTCTTTTTTCGCACTTGATTTCTCTAATTTTTTTATATCACTAAATAGTTCAGTTGAGAATACATTGCGATAATCAATGATTGTATAAAGTGATGAGTGCAAGCGATAATCTTTATCACCAAGTTTAAGTGTTTTTTCCATAATCTACTCCTTAAATAAATGTCGGTAGTGCTGGTGCTGTTGTTAAAAATGTACTGTAATTAGCATCTCCAACACCTGCAATAACTCTTAAAATAAGATTGTTCTCAGCTTCAATCGGTCTTGCAGTAATGCTTAATTCAATTGAGTTTGCTTCAATAGATTCACCTTTTGATTTGCTTGAATCTCCTGATGGTGTTGCAGTACATAAGTAATACCAAATACGTCTTGCTTTGATATCGCCTTGAATTTCGTAGCCTAAAGCAAATGTTTTTGTTTCAGCATTTAGAATCTCCACTAGGTTCCCATTTGTATCTTCTAGGAAACCAAAGATATCCTTTTTAAACGCTTCATCAATTTCTGTAAACTTAAGTGTCACATTGGAACCTGCATTAGAAACTAGCGTTGCGATGACTTTATCGTCTGCATAGACTTGTGATGTTCCTCCGATAGCTTCGGTTGTAATCTCTTGAGCACCTTCTAGTCTTTTTGGTGTTGCAAAAGTCCAGCTACCATCTGCTGCTTGTGTTGCGAGTGCATAATGCACATTAGTTAAACCAAATGTTACTTTATTACTCATTTAAAATACCTCCTGTTTGATTTCATATACTCTGTTGACTGAACCATCTTCATTGATGAATTCAGATAATAATTCATATTCATATCCCATAAAATATAGGGACGCTTCTAATATTTCTTCTAATGATAAATCTTTCTTTTCAGTAATCAAACTTACTTGGAATGTTGCAACTTTAGCTATGGACTTATCATCAGCATAAACGATTGTTCTATTGGTGAGTTCTTGGTAAATGATATAGTTTGGATCATCTTCTAACCCTACTCTCGTTCCATACGAAACTTTTCCTGGTAATACAGAGTTAAGGGTTTCAAATAAAGCTTCTAATTTTTCTTGCATCAATCATCACCTTTTTCAATAATTCTTTTGATGTCTTCTAGCATCTTAGGTGTAAGTAAATCATAAGCAGGTCGCATGAACGGTCGTGGTCCTACATACTTACCATTACGATGTGTAAATCCGAATTCAAGTAAGTGTGTTAGTTTCCCTTTTTCATTTGAGAAGATAACGATAGTCTTATTAACTCCACTACCTTGTGGTTCGGCTATAAACGAATCAGCAAATGGTTTTGATCCACCACTTCTAGGTGAATTTGATCTGATATACTTCACGATCTCCTGAGCTGTTTCATCGAGTCTTTCTTCCAGTTTGATGATGATATCTTGAGCATAGTCATCCACCATGTTAGAAATTGCTACTCCTAGTTCATTAAGCGTAACCAATGACATCACTCTTTCTCAGTTTTGTTTTGCTTAGGTAGAGCTCGACGAACTGTCCTATTTGATAGGTTCGTTCAATCTTGTAAATATCATCATCAATTGCTGCATACTTGCTATTATCATATAAAAAACTTTGAATTTTAAGTGCTAGATCAATCTTTATGTCTGATCTTTTACTTTCATAGTATTCGTTAGATGTGATGCTAAAGTTGATGCCTATAACTTCCTTCGAGTGTTGAAGTTGATAGATTGAGGATCCAATAGAATTTTGCACCAAAACAAGAGTTAGTAATTTCAATTTGACATTTGGTGAATTAGGAAACATGCTCTTCTACTCCTTTTGTCAGTGCAATTTGACCGACCAACATATCAAAAGTCTTAGGTAGTTCTTTTGCACTACCATCATTCTTAAATCCAAAGAATGTCTTTACATAGATAATGATTAATGTACTCACCATTGGATTTGATTCGTCATTGATATAAGAAGGATCGATCCCACAGCTCATCAAGTATAATTTGCAACTACTAATATGAGTAGAGAGCTCATCATCAGCATACGTTTCTGATAGTGGTATGAGTAGTGCTTTTTTTACAATGTCTAGTATCGCCATGAGATCTATCCTTTCTTATTCAATCAATAAGCTTTAGCTATTAGGCTGCAGCTTTCTTTTTAATGCGAAGGAATCCGTTATACCCAACTACGTTACCACCTGTAAATACTGATGCCTTGTAGCTGATGATTCCATCTTTAAATTTGTAATCAGTAGACTTACCAATTTCAACTGGTGAGAACACTGGCACTTCATAGTTCTTAAGCGCACCATACGCAATACCATATTCACCAGCAACTGTATTACTATCTGAAATAGCTTTACAATGCGAATTAATGATATATGGAATACCATCAATGGTTTTATTGACATAATCGATCGTATGTACTTTTCTGCCCTCTTGAGTCTTAAGTCCTGCAAATGCACGTAAGTCATTCTTATTCAAAATAAGAACTGCGCCACCTTCGACTTCTTCATCTCCACCATAGGCAAAGACGATATCGTCAAGAGTCGAATCCGTAATCGCTGCGATTTCAAGAGCCGCTTTATCTGCAAGTGCCACTGCTGCATCACTAAAGATTCCAGTGAATGTGTTGGTTGTTCCAGCCCCACGTAAGATTTGTTCGCTGATCTTCTTCTTAAGTGAAATGTTGATATTTCTCAATACTTCAGCTTGATAAGGAATGGCTGGAAGTTTTTCTAGTTCTTCTGTGATTTCTGTGTAAGCAGTAATCTTAACTTTTGAAATCGTTAAATATCCAAACGCTGGTTCTGTTTCACTATAAGGTTGACCTTCAAGTGTAGTGCCTGCTGTACCATTGCTCTTAACAAATGACTTCTTATAGGTTTCACCTCCATTTAAGTTAATGACATTAACTCGGTCCACAAGTGTTGATACTTGAGCAAATGGAACAGGTGCTAATCCAGAAGCTGTATGTTCAGGCAATAAGATCTCTTCACTTGATACTTGAATGACACGATTTTCACGCAAATTTGCTGCGCGCTTTTCTAGTTTTTCTTTATCCATTTGATTACGATTATCAATGATGATTGGTTTGATTTCTGCTTTCGTAGCAATCGCCATTTTCTTATCAATCATTGTACGTTCTTCTTGAAGTTCACTGGTTTCATTTTCAAGTGTTTCAAGTTTGGCAATATCAGTTTCATTATCGACAAGACCTCTGATTTCAGTCAATCTTGATTCGATTTCTTTTCGTCTTAATTCTAAGTTCATAATTTTTTCTCCTTTTAGATTTGTGATTTTATTTTGATACGTTTTTTAATAATACTTGATCTTTGTTCCTGCTCTGCTAACTCCATAGCCTTTAGTTCTAACTCCATAGATTCTAAAGAACGAGCGTATATACTCGTTGCATCATATGCTGGTGTATCCACGACCGACACATCATACAAACGTTCTATCTTTGTAATAGTTCTTTTTGGAATTCTACCTTCACGATTCCATACTTGTTCATCAACCGT
>Ga0265294_10005321_pt1 | contig 15736 bp, 17 predicted proteins | sample MunlanPumphouse3_FD_192504 | JGI IMG/M metagenome (GOLD analysis project Ga0265294, IMG submission 192504) | Groundwater microbial communities from a municipal landfill in Southern Ontario, Canada - Pumphouse #3 | ecosystem: Environmental > Aquatic > Deep subsurface > Groundwater | place...
CTTCCGAAGGGGCAATATTGGCAAGGTTTTCAAATGCCGTGTACTTATTCAAATATGAAAGTTCAACCGTTCCCGTTGGACCGTTACGCTGCTTGCCGATAATGATTTCAGCAATACCTTTTTTGGGATTGTCTTCGGACTTATTGTAGGCATCATCCCGGTATAAAAACACTATGACATCAGCATCCTGTTCAATGGCCCCGGACTCACGCAAGTCAGAAAGCATGGGCCGGCGATTGGTCCGTTCTTCAACCTTCCGATTAAGCTGAGACAGGGCAACCACGGGAACGTGCATTTCCTTGGCTAGGGCTTTGAGCGTCCGGGATATTTCAGAAATTTCCTGTTCGCGGGAGTCAATACGGTGGCTGGCCCTCATGAGCTGCAGGTAGTCCACAATAACCAACCCCAGCCCTTTTTCCGCCTTAAGACGTCTGCATCGTCCCCGTAATTCCATGGTTCCCAGAGAAGCCGTATCATCAATGTAGATAGGTGCCCGGGAAAGGACATCCGCGGACTCATAGAGCCGTTTCCAGTCTTCATCGTTCAAAAATCCGCTACGCAAATGACTCAGGTCTACTTTTCCCCAACAGCAGAGCATGCGCATCATCAGCTGCTCCATGGACATTTCCAGAGAAAAAACAGCCGTTGGCACATCATGCATAACAGCTGCACGCATGCCCATATTCAAAGCAAAAGCGGTTTTACCCATACTCGGCCTACCGGCCACAATAATCAAATCCGAAGGCTGAAGCCCTGCCGTCATTTCATCGAATTTGTGGTAATTCGTAGGAACCCCGGTAACCAGTTCCTTGCGTTCGACCCGTTTTTCAAGTTCTTCAAAAACGCTGGCCACCAGATCCTTGGTCGACCTGAAAATAGGTTTTATTTTGGCTTCAGAGATGGCAAAGATCTTTTGTTCGGACTGATCCAGAAGAGACTCTACATCCTGTGAGCCATCAAATGAAAGGGAAAGGATGTCCGTACTTGCAGTAATAAGTTCCCGACGCAGAGCTTTTTCTTTGACGATATTGGCGTGGAAAAGGGTATTTGCAGCATTGGGAACGGATTCTACCAGAGACGTCAGATAGACGGGACCGCCGATCTGATCAAGAGTGCCGTTGGATTGGAGAAATTCGGCAACAGAAAGCAGATCAATGGGAATACTTCTGCGATACAGGTCCTGAAAGGCTGAAAAAATAATCCGGTGGATCGGGGAATAAAAATCGTCTTCAGTAAGCAGATCAACGAGGGAGTGGAAGATCGAATTACGCAAAAAAACCCCACCCAAAACAGCCTGTTCAGCTTCCATGTTCTGAGGGGGGAGTTTACGCAAAAGGTCGGCAGAGGCCTTTTCCAGGCCATCCACCGACCTACTGTCGGCTATCTTCGACGAACCCGTCCTAGGCCTCTTCTGCTGCTGGCTCTTCTGATTTGGGTTCTGATGTTGCAGATTCATCAATTTCCTGTCCATGCGGTACAACCGATACGGCTAGATCCGCTTTGACATCGGGATGAAGTTTAACTTCCAAAGAATACTCGCCCAAGGCACGGAGAGGCTCATCAAGAACAATTTTCCGTCTATCCACAACGATATCCATTGCTTCCAGTGCTTCGGCAATATTTACTACAGTAACGGAGCCGTAAAGCTTATTGCCTTCACCAACACGGACAGGGATGACCACCTTTGCAGCAGCTAGTTTATCAGCAATTTCCTGTGCTGCAAAACGGATGGCGTCCATTTGTTCCTGCAACCGTTTACGCTCGAATTCAAAAGCCTTGATATTGGCTTTAGTGGCCAGCATCGCCATTCCCTGAGGAACAAGATAATTGCGGCCATACCCGGGCTTGACATTTACAAGATCGCCAAGCCTTCCAAGATTATCAATATCTGCTCGCAAGATAAGTTTCATAAACAACTCCTAAATAGTCCGCTTCTTGACTTCACAACTATGCGTAGCAGTATAAACCAACAAGGCCATCTGACGGGATTTTTTGATCTCACGGGTCAGAATACGCTGATGCTTCGCACATGTGCCGGTTATGCGGCGGGCTATAATCTTTCCACGATCGGTTATAAAATCCTTGAGAATCTCCGGATGTTTATAATCCAAGGGAGTTTCATTATTCTCGCAAAAACGACAAAACTTTCTACGGGGTGCAAAACGTTTTTTATAAGCCATCAGATTCGACCTCCATCTCATAATGGTCGGCAAGCTTGACGGTTACAAACTTAAAAATACCGTCGGCAATGCGGATGTTCCGCTCGAGTTCAGCAACCGATTCACCGGGCAGTGCATATTCCAATCGGGTGTAGTATCCGCGCATAACATTCTTCACGGGATAGGCCAACTCACGAATGCCCCAATCATCTACGAGGAGGACCTTGCCTCCGTCGCGATCAATAATCCCGGACATGGTATCCAGGAGTTCCTGACGCGTTTCAGGCCCCAACTCAGGGCTCATCAACACCAGGGTCTCGTACTTTTGCAACATAAATAAACCTCCTTGCGGTCTATTGGCCCTTCCTTGATATTCAGCGGCAGCGAATACCAGAAGAGCAAGGAAAGAAGGAGTACTATTTTTTTTGGCTGGTCATGTCAACAAATGAATTTGGAAGGAAGGATAGATGGCGGGGATATGATATAGAACATACGATATAAGATACAAGATCTCGGGCGTGCTACGTCTTGAACATATCTATAATTTTTGTCTTTGAGGCCCGGGTCGGTTACAGAAAATCCCGGCTGTCGCTTTTTATCCTCCATCGTATATCTATCATCGTATCTCTATATCTTATATCCTTTTTACTTTCCCACATACTCCCGCTGATTCTGCCCCAGGAGGCAAAAAACTTCGTACGGAATAGTCCCCCACCAGCCGGCTAATTCTTCAGGACTGATGGGATGTTCTCCTTCCCCGCCGAGCAGGTACACAGTATCGCCTGCGGCAACACCGGGGATATGGGTCACATCCACGGCAGTCATCTGCATGCACACCCGGCCGACTATTTTAGCCCGCTGTCCGTGCACAAGCATCTCGCCCTTATTGGAAAGTCCTCGGGAATAATTATCCGCATAACCGACCGCAACGATAGCTACCCGCATATCTTCTGGTGCGTAAAAGGTCCGGCCATAGCTGATGGGCGCACCTTTGGCCAGATCGTGCACAGAAACAATATTCGTGCATACCTCCATGGCCGGACAGAATCCTTTGCCCTTGTCCTCCCAGGAGGTTCCGGCAAAAGGACTGCTTCCATACAGGGTGATCCCCGGTCGCTGGGCGTCAAAAGTCAATTCAGGATAGGCCTGGATAGCTGCCGAATTTGCCAGACACCTTTGAAGAACAATCCCCCCCTCTTCAAGGCTGTCACACATGGAAGAAAAAACCCGTCCCTGCTGAAGAACAAATTCCCGGCTTTCAGGTTCATCCGCCGTCGCCAGATGGGAGCACGCCAAATAAGGATGGACCCATTTGGATTTCCGGAACCAATCACGCACCCAGGTCATATTCTTGGGGGTAAAACCTATCCTGCCCATACCGGTATCCAACGCCAGGGCAATATCCAGAGACGTTCCCTGGCGCGCCCCCTCTTCTTCAAGGAGCTCAAGCTGCTCTTTGCGGCCCACCAAAGGCATAATGTCATATTCCCACAAAGCAGGATAGTCTTCATGCCCCAGAGGCCCCAGCAGCGAAAGGATCTTTCCGGAAAAAGGAACCAGCCGCAGGGCCATACCTTCCCTCACGGTGCCGATGGCCATGGTCTGCGCCCCGCATCGGGCCAGCATGGTGGCCACGGCTCCGAGTCCATGCCCGTACGCATCTGATTTGACAACCGGAATGGGACATGGAGCATTGGCTTTAATCAAACGAAAATTATGTTCCAAAACGGACAGATCAATCCGTGTCCGTACAAGATTATACCAGATAGTCATTCCCTGCCCGCTTTGTTTACAAACATATGATCATGAAACACGCAACAATCCCATCTATTGAACGTCAAGGCGAACGTAGTACCCCTGTCGCCCCCGGGCCACAAGTAAAATCAGGCTGTTTTGCATCCGATAGTGCTTGAAAGCCTCAACAAAATCGGCATCGCTTTCCAAAGGCTGACCGGCTATTTTAAGCAGTAAATCCCCTTGCGTAAGTCCCAGGCGTTCTGCCGGACTGTCCGGACGGATTTTGTTCACCCGCACTCCCTGGCGCAAACCGGAAGTCTCGACATCCATTCCCCAGACTCCATACGCCAATTCCCGGGCCCGCGCATCGGGAAACGTCCGGGGACGGACACGCAACGTTTTGGTCTTGCCGGAACGCAGAACTTCAAGGGTAATCTGTTGTCCCTGGGTAAAATTGCGGATCAGTTCCAGATACCCTTGCCTGCCCGCCACCTCGTTTCCCTCAATTTTGAGCAGGACATCTCCAGGCTGTACCCCACTCTCAGCCGCTGGAGACCCGGTATAGACATCTGTAATCAGGATACCCTGCAGCGCCTTGAGACCAAAATATCTGGCAATACGCTGGTCAATATCCTGCCCCCGGAGCCCAAGCCACACGGGATCCACCCGACCATGCGTCAAAAGTTCTCTGATAACCCGCTTGGCTTTATTGATGGGTATCGCAAAACCGATTCCCTGCGCTTCGGCATAGATAGCGGTGGTGATGCCGATAAGTTCTCCGACACGGTTTACAAGCGGTCCTCCGCTGTTCCCCGGATTGATGGCCGCATCCGTCTGGATAAAATCAGTAAGGGTTCCGTGCCGAGTCTGGATGGTCCGGTGCATGGCCGAAATGACCCCTGTGGTGACAGTATTGCTGAAGCCATAGGGATTGCCGATGGCAATGACCGTCTCGCCGATAAGGATATCTGAAGAATCCCCCACCTTCACCTGGGGCAGGATATCCGAGCCTTCCAGATGCAAAATAGCCAGATCGAAATCAGGGTCCGAACCCACCAGATCGGCCTTGTACTCCCTGCCGTCCAGAAATGTGGCCATAATGCTCGAAGCACCGCTGATGACATGAGCATTGGTTAGAACAAACCGCTTGGCAGCATCAATAACAACACCGGAACCAAGACTTTTCTGCTCATAGAACCTACGTTCTCCAGACCCACCAAAAAATTGTTCGAAAAGGTTCCCCCCTGGGACACCTGCAAAGGGATTGACCTGCTGCTCCACAATGGTGCTCGTATGGATATTGACCACGGCCGGCGTAATTTGCTGCACAGCACGCACAACCGGAGTCTGGCGCAATGCATTGATCTGCCCTGATGCCGACTGCGGTCCGGCCCAAACCAGCAGACAAAGCACCACAAGGCCAACCGCCTGTTTCAGACCATTATCGCCCATAGCTCATACTCCGCAAACGTCGCACCCGTTCGGCGGTGGGAGGGTGGGTGCTGAAGAGGTTGGCCATGGAGGTCCCGGAAAAGGGATTGACAATAAACATGTGCGCCATGGCCGGGCTGCCCTGATGCATGGGCATCCGCCTGCTGTAGGCCTCAAGTTTTTCCAGGGCATTGGCCAGGTAATTGGGATTGCCCGCCAATCGGGCTCCGGTTTCATCGGCCAGATATTCCCTGGACCGGGAAATGGCCATCTGGATCAGGGTTGCGGCAACGGGGGCCACAAGAGCCATGACAAAGGCGAAAAGAGGACTTCTCCCTTCATCATCGTCATGGCCTCCAAAACCAAACAACGTTGACCATTTGACGATATTAGCGATGATCATGATCGCCCCGCCAAGGGTGGCGGCAACACTTTGGATAAGGATGTCGCGATTTTTGACATGGCCCATCTCATGAGCCAGCACCCCTTTTATTTCTTCGGGGCTGAGTGTCTGCAAAAGTCCTCGAGTTACAGCAACAACGGCGTGCCGGGGATCTCGGCCCGTTGCAAAAGCATTGGGAGCATCTTCCGGAATCAGGACCACCCGGGGTTTAGGCAATCCGGCATTACGGGCCAGCTCTTCCACAATAGCATGCAGCATGGGAGCATCCGAGGGAGCCAGATCCTTTGCCTTATACATGGACAACACAATCTTGTCCGAATACCAATAACTGCCCACATTCATGACCATGGCCAGAAAAAAAGCAAAAACCATTCCCGACTGCCCGCCGAGCATCCGGCCAAAAAGAACGATAATCGCCGTCAGGGCCGCAAGCAGGACCCCTGTTCTAAACTGAGAGCTCAAAATATTTCCTCCATATATTTCGTCATGGCCCAACGTTATCCCTGCTGGATCTCAATCCGTCGTCCCTGTTGCACTGTACTTTTTTTAAGTACGGTGATGGTTAAGAGCCCCTGGTGCATGACGGCTCTGACTCCGCAAGCATCTATGGCCTCGGGGAACACAAACTGCCTTGCAAAAGGACCATATGAACGTTCCAGCGCATGGTAGGCACTGCAGTTGACCTCTTTTTCCTGCCTCCGTTCCCCGTAAATCCACATCTCATTACCCAAAACTTCAATAGTTACGGCATCCTTTTCCAATCCGGAAAGTTCGACCTGAATGACATAATTTTCCGTGGTCTCATACACATCCGCAACCGGTTTAAAATGGACCGGTCTTTCACGTGCCAGCAACGCGCCAGGGTTGTCATTATGGGTTTCCTCCATCATTTCAACGATTTCATCTTTCATGGCCTGGATTTCCAGCCAGGGATTACGGGTAAACTTGGCCATCAACTCTCTCCTTGTGAAAAATAACGACCCAACGTTGCTAACGCATCCGCACTAATTGAGGACACGGTTTTTCGTGGGTATGGCGTAAAAACGGGCCGGGATGTCCGTCCCTGCCTGAAACTTCGGACGATGAGCAGCTACCATGGAAATAGGGCACAACCATCCAGAAATTGATCTCCCTGGATAAAAATATGCAGAAGAAAGTACTAACCATCCCCCCCTGTGTGTCAACGGAAAGCTGCAACGATGCAAACACCCCATGGCACTTTCTGGCCCCCGCCCTCCTGCAGGGAAGAGCCAGAATAACGGGGAAGTCAAAGATTCATACGGGATAACGGGTCGCACAAACCGCATATCCCTTGCATTTTGGAATGAAAAACAGCGCAGACTTCTCCGTATATCAACACAGCCAAATACCATGAAAATGATTGACAAACCTAAAAAAAACACTAAGAGTAATAATTATCAATAATAAACGAGGCACTTCATGACTTCATCCACCGCGCCCACGCGTCGGCTTACCAAACAGCGAAAAATTATCTTGGAAGAACTGCGCAAGGTAACCAGTCACCCCACGGCCGACGAGATCTACGACATGGTTCGTCAAAAACTTCCCAAAATCAGCCTGGGCACGGTATACCGGAATCTTGAGGTGCTCAGCACGGAAAACCTCATCCAGATTGTGCGCGCCCCTGGAGGCCAAAAACGCTTTGACGGAGACACCCGCCCGCACCACCATGTGCTCTGTGTACAGTGCGGTTGCGTTGGTGATGTCTTTAACGCTCAGGACGAATCGATTGATGAAACAACCATCGTCACCGACTTCAAAATTCTCGGACACACCACGTTTTTTTACGGAATATGCCCGCAATGTATGGGGAAAAAAGATCATGAGGACCAGCAGCACACAAACCATTAAGGCAACAAACGAACATGGAGACAGGCGGGCATGCCCTTCACCACCTTTTTTCTTCTCCTGTGATTATCTATTTTTTCAATCTATTGCCCAAGATACTTTTTTCTCATATAGGCCCTAGGTACACACCTTCACTCTAGACCTCAACATAATGGAGAACACCATGAGTTCAATCAAGGGAACACGCACTGAAAAAAATCTTCTGACCGCCTTTGCCGGCGAATCCCAGGCCAGAAACCGCTATGACTATTTTGCCAGCAAGGCCAAAGCAGAAGGCTATGTACAGATTTCTCAGATCTTTGCCGAAACCGCCCTGCAGGAAAAAGAACATGCCAAGCGTCTCTTTAAATTCATGGAAGGCGGCGATGTCGAAATCCAGGCGGCGTATCCCTGCGGCGTCATCGGAACCACCGCAGAAAATCTGCTGGCTGCCGCCGAGGGTGAACATCATGAACACGAAACCATGTATCCCGAATTTGCAGACATCGCCCAGAAAGAAGGCTTTCCTCTGATTGCAGCCGCCATGCGTTCCATTGCCGTGGCCGAAAAACAGCATGAAAAACGCTACCTCGCCCTGGCCGACAACATCAAACAAGGTCGCGTCTTCAAAAGGGACAAACCGGTGGTATGGCGCTGCATCAACTGCGGATTCATCATCGAAATGCCCGAACCACCTGCAAAATGCCCGGCCTGTGACCACGAGCAGAAATACTTCGAACTCCTGGGTGAGAACTGGTAGCCAACCGATACGAAAAGGAGCCTGGTTCTCCTCTAAAACTATCAGCATGCGAGGTACATATGGCCAACCCCGAAGAGATGTACCGCTGTCAGACCGTTAATTGCGGCTATGTCTATGACCCGGACCGAGGGGACAAAAAGGGCAAGATAGCCAAAGGAACCGCCTTTGCAGACCTGCCTGAAGACTGGCGCTGTCCCATCTGCGGGGCCACAAAAAAGTCCTTCCGCCCCCTTGCAGGTCCATGCGCTGTGGGCTAAACACGACTGACCAACGGACAATTTCACCCCCCTTACACACCATCCAATGAAGGAGAAACGGATTATGGACAAGTATATATGCACCATTTGCGGCTATGTTTACGACCCTGCCGAGGGCGACCCCGACAACGATGTTGCACCTGGCACTTCTTTTGCCGATGTTCCCGAAGATTGGACCTGCCCTATCTGCGGAGCTGACAAGGACGCCTTTACCGTAGCTGCATAGTCCTCACCAGAGGTTGGAAGGCGGGAGATTCGAGATTCCCCGTGCTTTACAAACAGCACGCACTACGCAAACCGTTCGACTGGCAGTCGGCGGTCGGAGACTCTCATTATAACTCTTTCCGACCATCGGCTGTCGTTTTGTTTTTTTCTCTACACTCCAGGCGACGCTGTGTGACATCCAGGAACATCTTGTTCGCGCGGTGCAATAAAAAAAATTTCGGAGACATATATGGCTGTCGTTCAGATAAAAAAAAATGTCTATTGGGTCGGTGCCATTGACTGGAACGACCATGATTTTCACGGCTACAGCACAGCCCCCAAAGGAACCACCTATAACGCCTATCTGGTGATCGACGACAAAATCACTCTGTTTGACACGGTAAAAGAAGAATTCAAGATAGACCTGTATCATCAGATCCGCAGTCTGGTGAAACTTGAAGACATCGACTACATCGTGGCCAATCATATGGAACCGGACCATTCAGGTGCCCTGCCCTGGATCATGGAACAGGTACAGCCCGAAAAACTCTTCTGTTCCAAAATGGGCAAAAAAGCCCTTGAAGAACAATATCATCACCCTGAATGGCCTTATGAAATTGTAGGCACCGGTGACTCCATTTCTTTAGGGAAAAAGAGCGTTCAATTCATGGAAACCCGCATGGTCCACTGGCCCGACTCCATGTTTTCCTTTATCCCCGAAGACAAGCTGCTCTTTTCCCAGGACGCTTTTGGTCAGAACCTGGCATCCGTGGAGCGATTCGACGATGAGGTGGACTTTGAAGCCCTCATGAAGGAAACGAGCTTCTACTACGCCAACATTGTCCTGCCCTACTCACCGCAGGTGCGCAAAGTATTCACGAATCTGACAAAAATCGGATGGGATATCGGCATGATCGCCCCGGATCACGGCGTTGTCTGGCGATCCCATGTGGACAAGATCATTGCGGCCTATGACGCTTACAGTAAGCAGGTCACGGGCAAAAAAGCCGTTATCGTCTATGACACGATGTGGCACAGTACGGAAAAGATGGCCAAGGCCATTGGCGAAGGATTGACCGATGAAGGCATCAGCTATGTGCTCATGCACGTGAAAGCCTTCCACCACAGTCAAGTCATGGGCGAACTGGCCGATGCTACGGGTATTATCTGCGGATCATCCACCCATAATAACGGCATACTCCCTCTGGTCGCAGATTTTCTGACCTATATGAAAGGACTGCGCCCCATGGGCCGGGTAGGAGCCGCCTTTGGTTCCTACGGCTGGAGCGGAGAATCGGTGAAGCAGATCACAGAAATCATGGAATCGGCAAACATTGAAATGGTGACCGAGGGCGCACGTGTCAAAAATCGTCCCACCCACAACGACCTGACCGAATGCCGGGAACTGGGCCGCTTAGTAGGTAAAGCCATCAAAGAAAAACTGGCGACCAATGAATGACACTTCCTGCCCGGAAAATGGCCGGGCACTGTCCGGACGCACGGTCAAAAAAATAGTCTTTGCCGTCCTTGGTGCTGAAGACTGGGAAGCACGACTCCCGGAACTTGATTCCTATCCTGAAGAAAAGGTCCTCGGACCGCTTTTTTCAGCCCTGTGCAACAGCGACCCACTGATCAAATGGCACGCAGTGACCGCCTTTGGCCGGGTGGTCCCCTCCCTGGCCCAACGCACCATGGAGCGGGCCCGTGTGCTCATGCGCCGTTTCATCTGGAACCTGAACGATGAATCCGGCGGTATCGGCTGGGGAGCCCCCGAGGCCATGGGAGAAATCATGGCCAACGATCCCCAAATAGCCAAGGAATTCCATCCGATATTGATCCATTATATTTTTGATCGCAAAGGCAAGCCGGATAATTTTCTGGAGCACATGCCCCTCAGACGCGGTGCTTACTGGGGTATCGGACGACTGCTCCAAAATTGTCCGGAATATGCTCCCAAGGCGTTGCCCCTGCTCATCAAGCAGCTGGGGCAGGAAAAAGACCCTGAAATCATCGGCCTAGCCATCCTTGCCTTGAAATATACCAAGGACCTGAACGCCCAGACCGCACTGACGCCTTTCAAAGGCGATACCCGCGTCATCCAGATCTACCGAGACAAAAAACTGCAAGACATCACCATTGGAGAACTGACACGATATATCCCTTGAATAAAGATATATCCATCCAACACTCAGGAAAGGAGGATGCACATGTCCGAGGACAAGGAAACTGTTGCCTGCCCTTTATGCGCAACACCGAGTGAAATCTCCACCAACGGCTCATGGTACTGGATACAATGTCCCGTATGCGGCTATCTGAGCAAAAAATACGATTCCAAAGAAAAGCTCAAAAAAGCCCTGAATCCCGCCTACGGAAAATAAGTCAACATACGTCAAATACCTCATAAACAAAGCCCCCTTCCTGATATCAGAATATCAGGAAGGGGGCTTTGCTTATGTATTTTGCTTGTCTCTGACCGGAGGGCGACCAGTCAGTCGCCCCTACTCGGCCATCAAAAGATGCTATTTCATCTCTTCCTTTGAAATCAGCCGCGCATTCCGGAACATCCCCGTCATATTCGGATGATGACCCTCATCTGACATAGGCTGGGTATGACACACCCCGCAATGTCTGTTAGAGCCGATGGGCAGACTATTTCCCTGATACTGCAGTGGAGGGATATTATCTCTATTCTTGCCGTAGATATTGGTGGCCGGGTAATTGGCATGGGTGGAACCATGGCAGGCCTCACACCGGACGCCCATATCATCCGTACGCACACGGAAGAGTTCTGCCGCTCCTGCTGTCCAGGTATTGAATCCGGAAATTTCTCTGGCTGCAGGTTTTTCAAATGCTACATGGCAATTGAGACAGTCCGGCTCATTCACCCAGGCATCTCTGGGGTTGATAGCCTCCTTAGAAGCCACCACCCGGGAATCGAGTCCCTGCATCAGTTTTTCTGCCGAAACAATCCCCCGATTCTTTTCATATTTAAGCAGGCTGAGGGCATGGTCTTCCAGGGTTCCATGACATTTGATACAGGTCAGCCCCACGCCGGTATGCACACCACGCAAACATCCGGTTGAACCGGTATTTTTTGCAGGATGGCAGCGATAACAGACGTTCTCATCCCGACCTGTCAAATAATTAGCATGCCACCCATGGATGGCCGCAGGAAAACTGATCACCCCTTCTTTCCCCTTAGCTCCAAGGACAGGATCTCTGTGACAGCTCTGGCACAGCCGCGGTTTGCCCGCTCTGGCATCGGCCAGCAACGTGGTCTTGTTGATCCTATCGTGCACAGCCAGAACATCGACCGAGGTTTCACCTGTGAATCCGGCTACTCCGGCCACCCGCCAGGTCCCGCCATGACAATTTTTACATCCCATTTCCGTGGAGGTGGGCGCAACACAGCGGGTGGTGGCTAAAACCTTGCCGGTGGCTGAATCTTTGGCCGTCACCGTAAACAGAGGATAGGGATTGAAAGAACCATCGTCAGGATACGGCACCACGGGTACCAGAGAGGCCTCAAAGGCCTCTCCCCCTGGGGTAGGTTTCATGATCCCCGTAACCTTGTTCCCCGAGACGCCAACATTCACGGGCAACGGTTTTTCCAGTCTGAAAAGAGATTGGGCATGATCCCAGAACGTCACCTGTTCAGCCGGGTTTTCAAACCCTGATTCCACAGCGTAGCTGATTTCTACACCGCTGGTGATAATCTCGGGACCATCACCACGCTTGATAAGCTGGGCAATGAGGTCGTTGGCCGGCGGGAGCAAGATCCAAAACGGATCACTGTCGGAGATGCAATGCATCCCCAGATTGTTCCAGGCCAGGAGCACGTAGTCATCGTTTTCCTTTTTCGGGACAACTGCGGGAAGATTCTGCGGCGTCTGGGCCGGACCGTCCTCAAGATGGGTGTTGCCCGCATGCAGATCATCCACAATATATCTGGCCAGGGCCCAGCGCTCGTTCACCGTGCCCACAAAAGGAGGCATGTAGCGCACCAGTTTCCCCTGCCCGTTAAGCTCAGAATCCATACCGAATACACTGAATTTTAAGGTCTTAGGCAGAATATCGTTCAAGGGACCACCGATGGAATGGCAGGAGGCACATTCAAGCTGAAAAATCTCCCGCCCGGCATCCATTTCGTTTTCCTTGGTTACGACTTTGTTTGTAACCCATTTGGCGGTCCTGAGCACACCCCTGGCGTTAATCGCAGCCGTCTGAGAAGGGAGAATGGAGTTGGAATACATATAGCCATTGATGATATACGGTTTACGGGCAGCCTCACGGGAAAATTCAAAGCACCCCATATAACACAGCCCGATAACCAGCAGTACATACGCGGTGGGTTTGGTCACCGCAGCAGGCATTTTGAAGGCCATAAACAAGCCGCCAAGCATGATAACTGCCCCGAAGACCAGAAAACCGGGGACAAAAAAACCGAGTTTCTGGATCTTGAACATGACCATCTCATAGGCATACGGGGGAAAGCTATGCACATACCACCATCCGGCGGCCAGAACAAACACAAAGGGGAGAGCCGTCCACAAAGAACAGGAACGGACCATGGACAACCGGGCCGTGGCATCCGGTATCCGGATAGCCGTCACAAAGCCAAAAAGGCCGGCAAAGGTAAAAGCCAAAAAGGTTCTCAACGTCACCGAGGGCCAAAACACAGGGTTAAAAAAGCCGTCCCAAAAATTCCCCGTCTCCAGCCATTTGCCCGGAGCAAGCATGAAATCGATGATCCCGGTGATAAAAAACAGAGAAAGCCAGGCAAAAATAAAATACAGCCAGCCCACGATCATGTGATCTCTGCGGGCCATGCGGGCAAAGGCATAAAAATAGACCAGCAACGCTATGATTTCACCTAAAAAACAGACCCATTCCGTGGCCCATCCAAAGACAAAGGTATGGATCAGCATGGATGTCGCCTGGGGACTTATAAGGGCAATGGAAAACCAGATTCCCACCCCGGTCAGTCCTCCAAAAACCATGCTCAAAAGAAGAAAAAACAAGGTGTGTTTTTGAAGATACGCAAGAATAGCCGGAGAATCCTCCCGCACAGCCTTGTGCTCCGTAAGGACAAGGAAAAGCCCACCCCCTACGGCAAAATGGGCCACATACACGTGCACAACGGCAATAAAGGCGATCCAGAATCCACCAGCCAGGGTTGTTAGTTGCCAGATGGGATATTCCATGGTTAGGCCCCCTTATTGGCACGGAGATAAAGTTTGAGCATATAAACCACCAGAACTAGGCCGACACCCAGAACGATGCCAAAGAGCCAGAGGGGGCCATACTGGGGATGGAGTTCCAGATTGGACGGATGGAAATAGGGAGCAAGATATTCCAGCCGGAGCATGGCCCGCATCACGGCCATAAGGAATACCGTGGCCACCGTAGCCCCTACGGCAAGAACAACCCGTCTGGTAAATCCGGCATACAAGGCCACGAGACTCACGGCCAGCGAGCCAAGAAAAACCGCCGTTTCCATGACATTATCCCCCATGAAAGCCAGCAGGACATCCCGTTTGAGGGAAAGCAAAAACCAGGTCCCAATGACAAACTGAGCCAAGGTGGCATGCGTGAACCAGCGCAGTCCTGAAGTGAGAAGCTCCTCCCCCTCGTTGCCATTCCTGATTTTACCATAGCCAAGAAAAGCGATAAAAAGACCGCCCACAGCCAGGGCTGCCAACACAAAATGCAGATATCGAGGAATAAGTGTCGGGTCCGACAGATTCAGCAGAGTCCCTTGAGCATTTCCAAAATAGGCCGCCCATGTCGCAGGCACGATCATCATGGTCATGGCATTGCTAAAGATAAAAGACACGCAGAACAAAAGGGCCACGGAAAGTCCAAGAATCAAACCACGTCTGCCTTCCAGAGCCCTGTATTTGAAATCATAGATATACAGAAGGTAATAGGCCAAAATGACCAGAAGGATGACCGAAAGCCAGAACACGGCCATAAGGATGGTGCTGGTGTACAAAAAATGACCATACAAAACCTGGATAAAGAGCAGAGGAGCCACCCCCAGATTCACAGTCAGAGCAAGAAGGGTGGGAAGTCTGGCTGAAAGCTCTTCGGGTACGGGAGATACGCCGCCCCTTTTTTTGGCACGCAAGGATAAAAGAGCAATGATACTGCCACCAAACATAACATTCATAAAAAGGAGATGGGCCACAAAAGTTACCAGGTCCAGACCTTCAAACCACATCCAAGGGACAGAAATGGGGTCAGTTGCGGGAATCAATTGTGTGGGGTCCATGCACGCACTTCCTGTTGGGAGGTTGGAAAAAAAGATGAGTGTTACCTAGTGTATTAACCGAGATTATTCAAGAAAAATGGAAAATATTCTTAGTTTGATACCGTAGTTACACCAAGAGGACTCGTTCGGCGACAGCCCATAGGCATAAGGCTCACAATCTTCTATGTGGTACAGAGTATAGTCGGACCGTCGTTCATCGTCGCGAAGCATGGAAAGATATAGAAGAAAAAACGTCAAGAAGGACAGGCGCGACATGCGGCCCATGGAAGGGAAATCAGCCCTGTTTATACCCAAAAAGCCACCTGTCAGATTTTTCCTACGCATTCTGGTCAACGAGGAACCTGTCGATCAGCCGACACGTCCCCTTTTCATACCATAGCAATTCTGCGGAGGCTGTGATCTGCACGCTGGCACCAAAGTATGCCATCCACAAAGCACTTCTCACCCGACATCGTCCTCATCATCCGCATGTCTGAGCCTCTTATCCTCGATCCAGAACTCCTCGTCCACAAACCGGGCCCAGAAACAACAGGAAAGCTGGATGCCCACGGCAAAGAAAATAGCCACAATACCCAGGAGAACATCATAATAAGCAGGCGCCGTCAGGCCGATACGCATGAGTGTTGTGCTCACAGCCAGACCAATATTGCGGAATATGCTCGG
>Ga0265294_10005323_pt1 | contig 15734 bp, 9 predicted proteins | sample MunlanPumphouse3_FD_192504 | JGI IMG/M metagenome (GOLD analysis project Ga0265294, IMG submission 192504) | Groundwater microbial communities from a municipal landfill in Southern Ontario, Canada - Pumphouse #3 | ecosystem: Environmental > Aquatic > Deep subsurface > Groundwater | place...
CCTTGCAGGGATTTTAACTAATATTACAGAAAATAGTATTTTTTTTATTGATGAAATTCATAGATTGAAACCCGTTTTGGAAGAAATGCTTTATATAGCCATGGAAGATTTTGAAATAGATTGGGTTATTGGGCAGGGGCCAAGTGCTAGAACAATGCGAGTTCCAATACCTAAATTTACCTTGGTTGGAGCTACGACAAAAGCAGGGATGGTTTCAAGTCCACTTCTTACTAGATTTGGGATAACTTGCAGGCTAGAATTTTACCAAGAAAAAGATTTACAAAATATTATTAGACGTTCATCAGCAATTCTTGATACAAAAATTGATGAAAAGGCAATTGTAACTCTTTCAAAGTGTTCTAGAGGCACACCCAGAATTGCAAATAGACTTTTAAGAAGAATGCGTGATTTTGCTGATATAAATGGAAATGGTATGATTACAGATGAAATTGTAAGAAGTAGTATTTCTAAACTTGGTATAGATTTAAACGGCCTTGAAATGCAAGATAGAAATATATTAAGAACTATTATTGAATATTATGATGGTGGCCCGGTTGGAGCTGAAACTCTTTCAATTTCTGTTGGTGAAGCAATAGAAAGTTTAGAGGATTTTTATGAACCTTATCTTATCCAAAAAGGTTATTTAAAAAGAACTCCTCGTGGAAGAATGGTCACAAAAAAAGCATATGAATTGTTAAATATTAAGAAAGGAAAAAATAATGCTAGTCAAGGACTTCTCTTTTGATTTACCAGAAGAATTAATTGCCCAAGTACCTGCAAAGGTTAGGGGTGAGGATAGACTTTTGGTTATAGATAAAAATACAGGTGAATATAAAGATACAGAAATGAAGGATTTCCCTTCATATTTAGATGATGATTGTCTTTTAGTTGTAAATAACTCCAAAGTTAGAAAAGCGCGAGTTTATGGTCTAACTGAAAATAATGGAAAGGTTGAATTCTTATTTTTGAGTGAAAGAGAAGATCATTGTTGGTTGGTGATGACAAATAAAGCAAAAAAACAAAGGGTTGGAAAATCTTATGTTTTTTTTAATAATAATGGTAATATTGCTTTTCATGCCACAATTGTTGAAAGTTGTCCTGATGGTTTAAAGTACTTAAAACCAGACATTGTTATTGATGAAACTTTTTTTATTGAATCAGGACATGTACCTCTTCCACCTTATATTAAAAGAGAAGATGATTTTCAAGATGAAACTAGATATCAAACTATTTATGCTGACAAAGCTGGTTCAGTAGCTTCTCCAACCGCTGGACTTCATTTTACACCTGAAATTATGAAAAAAATAAAAGAAAAGGGTGTTAAAATTGCATTTGTAACTCTTCATGTTGGAATGGGAACCTTTATTCCTATGCGTGGTGTTAATATTGAAGATCATCACATGCATTATGAGTCTTATTATGTTTCTGAAGAAGCAGCTGCAACAATAAATGATTATAGAAAGAAAGGCAAAAAAATTGTCGCTACTGGAACAACTAGTGTTCGAACTTTGGAAAGTGCCTATAACAAAAAAACTAATTTAGTCGAACCAGGTTATAATAAAACTAATTTGTTTATTTCTCCTGGTTACAAATTTAATGTGGTAAACCAACTTCTTACTAATTTCCACACACCGGAATCTACTTTATTAGTTCTTGTTTCCTCCTTTGCAGGAAAAGATCATATAATGAAAGCTTATAAACACGCTATTGAAGAAAAATATAGGTTCTTTAGTTATGGAGATGCAACCTTTTTAAAGTAAGGCTTTCAATAATTGCTTTTTCTAAAGAAAACCCTACTGCGTTTGAATAGGCAGCAACTGTCTTAAATTTATAGCTGTTTTCAATTTTATAAAGATTTTCAATTTGAGAGATTCTTTGTTTTTTTACCTTCAATAAATCGGCTACATATTGTTCTGTAAGATTCCTTTTTTTTCTAGTTTCTGAAAGAAATAAAATTATTTCTTTCAAATTAATTGAAAAGGAATATGAATTAAAAAATAGTTCTAAACTATCAATTTGGAAAGATGAATTACAGAAAGAATAATAATTTTGAGGGTTATTAAAACGGAAATCACTTAATAGATTTTGTGGTTGGCTTAAAAATATAAAATCAAGAATATTTATTTCAGAATATTCACATATTTTTTCAAGAGTAGAAAAATTAGGGTTGAATTGAGAATTGTTTCGAGAAAAATATTTATTTAAAGTATTAAAACTAAAACCCGAAACATCTATCATACCCTCTATCCAATTTTTTGCATTGTCTGAGTTTATTATTATGTAACGTAAGGCTTGGTTTGGATTAAATTTCTGAAAAAAGACTTTTTCCATTATAAGTAATTTTTAATTACCTCAAAAATTTTTTCTTTTGGCAATGTTCCGTCAATTCTAATTAGATTTACTTTTTCATCAAGTTCTGAAAATGCTCTTTCATAATTATTTTTTACTTTTTTCAAAACCTCAAGTTCTTCAAATATTTCCTTCGAATCCCCTCTGTTATCAATTCTATTTATGCAAACTTCACAAGGAGTATCCAAAAAGAATATATATTCTGGGGAAGGGAAGTTGTTTAATTCCTTAACCTTTTCATAGGTAGCTCCCAAGCTTTGATAAGCTAGTGAGGAATAAAAATATCTATCTGAAATAACTTTTTTCCCTTCTTTTAGTTTTGAGATTATTCCGTTTTCTTTATTATTTATATGATCTTCTCTATCTGCACAAAATTGAAAAGCAAGTGCCAGTGGAGTTGTTTGAATTTTACCTTGTAAAATCTTTCGAGCAGTTTGACCTAATTCGGAGGAAGTTGGCTCAAAAGTTAAAAAAAATGGAATTTGCTTTGACAATAGAAAACTTTCTATCAATTTAGATTGGGTTGTAGTTCCTGCTCCATCTAACCCCTCAAGAACATAAAAATTTTGAAGTATTTCTTTCATATTTCCACCTAATTTAATAACTTTATACCACGATATTACAATTTTTTATTGTGAACAATCAATACAATTGATATAATATTTTCATGAAGTATCGAGTATCTGCTTCTAGCCTAATATCCTCAATTTTAATTATCTTCCTTTTGGGAGTTTTTGTTGTGTATTTTTCTATACCGGAAATTGGTCAACAATACCTTCTAAACTTACTTTCAAAACCTGAAAAAGTTGTTAGTTATAAAGTGGATTTTGAAAAAATTGATAGAAGATTTTTGAAAGACATCACATTAAAAGGACTTACTTTTACCTTTTTAGGCAATGAAATTACTACTGTCGATAAAATAGATTTAGGAACTAATTTGCAAGGACTTGTTTCCCATTATTTTTCTGGGAATCAGACTTTTGATGTTAAAATTAATAACGCATCTCTTTTTTTAAATGAAAAAGAGATAGAAACTTTTTTAAATATTCAGACAGAAGAACCTTCTTCTGTTAGTTATGATTCTTTGTTAAAAAGAACTGGATTTAAATTTAGTATCTATAACTCAAATATCCAAATTGACTATAAAGGTTTACAATTGGATAATAATCAATTTAGTGGTTTTGCTACCTTGGATCTTGGCTTGGACTTGAGCAAAATTTCATTAAGTTTTCTTGAAACTAAAATTGATTACAAAGGAATGATTTTTAGTTTTGAGGAGACTGAATTTGCATTAAATGAGGAAGAACTTGGTTTAATTATAAATGGATTTGAATTTAAAGACAATTTTACAATAGATAAAATTTATTTACATGGTTTATCTAGCCTTTTGTTTGATAGGATTAAAAATCCTAAAGGAAATGGAAATATCTATTTAGAAGATTTAAATGGTTCTTATCAAGGCTTTGGTTTTCAATTAGATGATTTAAATTTGAATTTATTATATGACCTCGATCAAATGAGTTTTTCTTCCAGTATAATTGGTAACAATTCTAATCTTTCATACTCAACTTACAATCTTAAAAATTCTCAAATTAATCTGAATGTCAAATATTCAGATGAGACAAATATTATCACTTCCTTAAGTTTAGTAAATTCCTTATTAAATTTACCTGACGAAAGAATTAGAAGTATTTCTATTCCACTTCTAAATGGAAATTTATCTTATAATTTGGATAGTCATAATTTTATCTCAGGTGTTAATACTAATCTTCTAGTTTTTCCAGAAATGCAGGATTTTGGAATAGGAGAGCCTGAGATTTCTGATTTATCTGCAGATCTTAGTTTTTTTGGTTCTGAATATTCTTTAGCTTTTGATTTTATTGCAACTACAGTTTTTGATAATTCCATCTTGGGTAAATTTGATAGTGCTATTCACTTTGAATCTCAAATAAAGGATGAAGATTTATCAGCTAAATTGGTATTTAATAATTTCTACCTTGATGCAATTGGATCAGGAAATGTTCTGGCTTTAAATTATGAGAAAAACAACGGGATTGAAGATTTTACTTTTGAAATGAATTTGTTAAATAGTGTTTTATTAGATGGATCATATAATTTAAATACTCAGAATATTTTAGCAAATTTGGAGTTAACGGATTTTAAGTTTTCCAATTATGAGAATTTATATCAATTGTTACCTGACATAACTAAAAAATATATAAAACCTTCCACAAATTTCAGTTCTAGTATAAGAGTAGAAAACACAGGATTTGAAAACATCAATGGAAGCATATTCTTGACGATGGCTGCTAAGAACTTAAACCTTTATGATAATAATGAAAATCTTGCATTAATATTAAATGCTAAAGCAAAAGATGATTTGTTTTATATAAATAATTTTACTTTAAGTGGTCTGGGCTTACGCTTGTATTATGATGGAACAATAAACAATGAATTAATACAACAAGGAGATTTTGACAATTTTAATCTTTTACCAGAAGGAAAATTCGTTTTACAAAAAATCCTTGATGGAGAAAAATTACTTTCTCTAGATTTTTCAGTGCAAAACGACAATTTAAGTGTTTTTAACCTAAGTTCTCCTTTGAAAGAGGATTTTTCCTTTAGTGGAGATGTTATTCGAAAAAGCAAAAAAAATTATGAGATAAACTCAAAACTAAATTATTCTCAAATTCATTATAATTTAGATTTTCTTTTGAATTTGGAAGATTTAAGCTTTTCAATACTATCAAATGGATTATCTTTGAATTTAGGTTATGATATAAAAACTTCTATTTTTGATATTAATGGTAACCTTGATGATTTTCCTCTCTGGTTTCCTAATGAAAATCCATTAGTTCTTATTGGTAAAATAAATGGGAAAATTAATTTGCTTAATAATATTTTTGATTTTTCCTTAAAAGAATTTGAAATTGATGGCTTTGCAGAAAGTGTTTTAAAATTTGATTTTTCTGTGAATAATTCAGAGGTAAATTTTGAAAATCTTCAAATTGGATTTGATGAAAATGATCCTGCTTTTGGCTTTATTAAACTCAAGTTTGATAGTTGGTCTAAGCTATTGCAAAAAGATTTCACTAATTTAACTTTCCGTTTTAATTTAACCAAAGATGATGAAGAAATAGAGGCTGCTTTCTTGAAACAGCAATATTTAATTGAAGTAAAAAATGTTAATCTAAATGATTTTATTATTAATAACGAGTCTGATAAAAAGATTTTAAATTTTAAGATTTTAGGAAGAACACAAGAAGATTCTTATGGAAATTTTTCTTTGACAATCAATGATAATATTTTCAAAGGAAACCTTTATTATAATAATTTTTCTTTTGATTTAATTAACGGTAGTTTGGATTTGGGAAACCTTCAAATTATTGATTTGCAAGGAAAAGTTGATTTAAAAAATGCAGATTTTAACTTAAGTGGATTAGTTGATTACAAAAAGGCTCAATCAGAACTTGATGTTGCGCATAGTTTTCATTTTGAAACAAGTTCAAATTTTTCTTCTGTTTTTGAAAAAATAACAAATTTTTATAATTTTAAAGAGTTTAAATTAGCCAAATTAACAAATTTTAATTTTGCCTTACCCAATTTTCAAGATTTGATTGAAGGTCTTACCCTAAAAATGAAGGTATCAGAGATTGATCTTTGTAATTCGGAGTACCAATTAGATGATTTAAATCTTGAAGTTAGTTATTTGAATAGGTTCCTTCTATTAAATGGAAAATATTTGAATGGAAGTTATAATTTTGATAATAAGTCAATAAACCTTTCTTTAGATAAAAAATGGGGGTTAGGTTTTAATATCGATGGTAATTTTAATTCAGAGTTTGATATGTATATTAATGATTTATATGTTCCAGCTAATATAGTTAATTATCTAATGGATTTTCCAATTGTTAAAATTTACGAAGGAATTCTTGAAGGAGAACTTTATCTTTATGGTAATACTAAAAAGATGCATTCTTATGGAACAATAACTTCAGATAAAGCAGGCTTCTCCTTGTTCTTTACACCAGGACAAATAATACATATTCCAAACTTCGTTTTGTTTATTGTAGACGGAAAAATGAATACTCCGAATTTACCTCTCTTCTTTGAAGTTGAAGAAAACCATACATATAAAAAAGGAAAGTTTAAATTTGTGGGGGATTTAAGTAACCCTCAAAATTTTACCTATGAACTCCTTTTGGATGCAGTAGACCCTGTTTATGTTTGGTATCCTATTTCTGATGAAAATTTTGATATAAATATTGAAGTAGAGGCTACTGGTTTGATAACTTTGGGTAATGATGGAGTTTTTTCCTATTTTTATACTGATGTAGAAATTGCCAATTCATTAATAGACACAACATTTACTCGTGAAATACCTTCTTGGTACCCTATTGAAGGTAGATTTGCAGTCGATTTAGACATCGTAACGGGTAAAAATAATGAATTCTATTTTCCAGGGAAGAAAGACCCAATATTAAATGTAACTTTAAACGAAAATCAAAAGATAAATATTAGTCTAGATCCAGTGACAAATGAATTTGGAATCGATGGCGAAGTTGCTTTTAAAAGTGGACAAATATACTATTTCCAAAAAGACTTTATGGTAAATACTGGTAAATTAAAATTCCAAACAGAAAAACCAGGAGAAGGAAATGAGGGAATTTTAATAGATCTTTCGGCTAAAATAAGAGATTATGATAGTGAGGGTGACAAAGTAGATATTTATTTAAATTTAAATGATGCCAGTTTGGATAATATTAATCCAACTTTTGAAAGCATACCATCCTTGAGTGAAACTGAAATACTTAGAATTTTAGGACAAAACATTCTTCCAACTGGTATCTATCAGGGTGCTTCTTTATCCTCCGTAGCATCTGTAACCGTGGCAGCAGCCGATGCTATTTCAAAACTGGGTCTAATAGAAACCAACGAGAATTTTAATATTACTCAAGTTATTAAAGAGTCTTTAAATCTTGATATGTTTACATTCCGTTCTAATTTAGTGCAAAATCTTGTAACCGATGTTCTTCCTGGTGGTTTTGTTTCTAAAGACATAGATTTGGTTGCAAGGTATCTGGATGGCACAAATCTATATTTTGGAAAGTATTTAGGTAAGGATTTATTTCTTCAAGGATATTTAGGTTTAAAAGCTGAAAAATATACAGGAAATAAAGTGATTTCGGGATTTTTAAGTGAAGATTTGATATTAGATATGGAATTAAGCATAGATTGGGAAAATCCTTTGGGTGTTTTTTCTGTGTTTTTCAAACCTACAGAGTTGTCGATTTTTAACTTATTCGATACTATAGGGTTTAGTATTTCAAAGAAAATTAGTTTTTAGTTGAATTAGGAGTTGTGATGAAAAAGAATATATTAATAGTAATCATTATTATGATAAGCTTAACTCTTCCTTTGTTTGCAGAAGAAGCAAATTGGTGGGAAGGACAAATAATGCAGCAACTGCAGGCCACTGGATTAAAAAATATCAGCAAGGTTAAAGTTGATGATATTTTATATTTATATCGTGGTAAGCAATTCACCGATGCAACTTATTCAGAATTGGAAAGTAAATTATATGCCCTCGATGGGGTCAGTTATATTGTAGCAGATGTAAAAAGATATAGTGAGAATTCCAATAATTCTAGTATAACTTTTGATTTTACTGAAATACCAATGGTTGATAAAATTGAATTTGTTGGTAACGATAAAATTAACTCTTCTGACTTATTAGAAGGTATAAAAAGTGTTTCATCCGGTCAATTTTTTGATGTTGATTTAAAATTGGGAACTGATGCTCTATTAAACCAAGTCAAAGAAATTTATATTCAGAAGGGTTTTGATGATGCACAAATCGAGTTTAATTATGAACTTGACGCACAAACTAATAAAGTTAATCTAATATTTAATATAAATGAAGGGATGCAAAAAAGGATAATTGACATTCAATTTGAAGGAAATGATAAATTTGATTCCAGTTTATTAAGTACAAAATTAGAATCAAAGAAAAAAAGTTTGTTCCATTCTGGCTATTTGAATTCAGCTAATATTGAAAAAGATAAAGCGGCTCTTATTTCTTTTTATCAGACTCAAGGATATGTAGATGCGGTTATAACTGAAACTAAAATTGAGAATGTTGAAAATGTAGAAAAAAATTTAAAATATCAAGAAGTAAAAATAGTTTATGTAATTAACGAAGGATTACAGTGGATTTATGGTGGTTTATCTGTAACTGGAAACTCAGTATTTTCAGACGATGAAATTAATAACCTTATTACTTTAAAGACTGGTTCTCCTGTAAATTTAGAAGTTGTTTCTCAACAGATTTCAAAAATTACAGACCTATATTATAATTCTGGTTATATAAATCATATTGCTAACGTAAATGAGAATAGAGATGATGGTTCAATGGTTATTAGCTATGTTTTAAATATAACTGAAAATCAACAGGCTATTGTTGAAGAAGTTACAGTAAGCGGCATTACAAAAACCAAACCAAAAGTATTTGAAAGAGAGTTAACCTTGGAGAAGGGAAAAATCTTTTCCAAAGAAGATTTAATTACAAGTTATCAAAATTTATACAACACAGGTCTTTTAACTGGTTTGAATTATAATATCAAAAATCTTCCTGATAATAAAATTAGCGTTGAGTTTTTGGTGGAAGAAGGAAGCCAGACAGATATTAACTTTGGTGCTACTTTTGGTGGAACAGTTGATGGTTTTCCTATTAGTGGTTTTTTGCAGTGGTCTGATAAAAACTTTAGAGGCTTAGGTCAGGATTTATCAATCAACACAACTTTATCGCCTGATAAACAAGAAGTTTCTTTATCATTTAGTGATGATTGGTTTAAAGATGTAAGATGGTCCAATGGTTTTTCTTTAAATTTCTCCAGAACTCAGGTAGATAGCGTTCTTCAGAGAGGAATTTCAAGTAATTACTACAGTGGCGAAGATGATGATAGCAGTTACCCATTAGGATTTTTAAGCTACTCTGCTTACGAAGATAGTGAGTTTAGTTCTCCTTCTGATCAATATTTAATGGATTATGATTTGTATAGAATTAGTTTGGGATACAATACTGGATATACTTTCATTTACAATGTTGGAAGATTATCATTTGGGACTGGTTTAAATATTGGAATAAATAGAGCTATTTTTGATTCAAGTTATGATCCATATGAAAATTTAATAAAACTTTATGGTGAAGGCTGGAAATTTTCTAATAAGCTGTCTTTCTCTTTCCAATGGGACGGTAGAGACCTTGTGGATAAAACTACCAAAGGTTATGTTCTATCACAAACATTTACATATGCAGGAGGTTTACTTGGTGGACTTTCAAATTATATTAAATCCACTACAAGTGCAGCTGGTTACGTAAAACTATTTGGTATTGAAGGTGAAAAGAGCACAAAGAATGCTGTTCTTGGAGTAAGTAGTTCTTTGAATTTTATGCTACCTCAGTTTTATAATAATTCAAGCGATACAACAAATCCGGGCTTAAATTGGCATTCAGCCTCTCTGGGAGCTACAAAATATGAAATGCTATATATTGATGGTATGATTGTTGGAAGAGGGTTTTCTACTATGACAGATTTTACCTTCCTTATGGATAATATGATTGAAGTTGGATATCCTTTGGTAGAAAATGTTGTTCAGGCAGAAGCTTTTACAAGTTTCACAGGAGTTCAGAAGTCCTTAAGTGATCTTGATGATATTGGGTGGTACATGGCAGCCGGAATTGGTTTAAAAATTAAAATACCAGGTTTCCCATTGGGACTATATTTGGTTAAAAATGCTACTTATAACACCAACGGTAATAGTAGTTTCGATTGGGTAGGTGGAGATTTGTTTAATAATTCTTCAAATGAGAACAGTGGTTTAAGTTTAGTTCTTGCAATTTCTACTAGTTTGATTTAATTTAATTTGAGGATTAAATTTTGACTGAAAATCTTACACCGTTGATGAAACAGTATTATTCGATAAAAGAAAAACATCCAAATGAAGTTTTATTCTTTCGTTTGGGTGATTTTTATGAGATGTTTGATAGTGATGCTGAAGAAGTATCAAAATTATTAAACCTAACTTTAACACATCGTGGTTCTTTTCCAATGTGTGGAATTCCATTTCATGCGGCTAAAAATTATATTAAAAGATTATTAGATTTAGGGAAGAAAATTGCTATTTGCGAACAACTAGAATTAGCAGGGCCAGGAAAATCTTTGGTCAAAAGAGATGTAATTCAAGTTATAACTCCTGCAACAGTAGTTGAAGATGAATTTTTAAATTCTGGTTCATATAATTTTCTTCTTTCCATTTATGGTCATAATGCCTGTTACTGTGATATTTCTACTGGAGATTTCTTTTTAAAACGTCTTGATGAAAAAAATAGAATTTCTAGTATTCAGACTCTTATTGAACAAATAATTCCTTCCGAGGTTCTAATTAATGATGATGAGTATTTTTTAAATGAAGAACTAAGATTATTATTAGATCAAGGAAATTTTTTGGTAACAAAACTTCCAAATTGGTATTTTGCTAATAAAAATGGTGAAAAACTACTAAAAGAATATTCAATTAATAATTCCTACGAAAAATATTTAGAGGGGCCTCGTGATAAACTTAAGAATGTTTGTTTGTCACTTCTTCGTTATATTAAAGCAACTTCTAAAACTACACAAATTCAATATTTTGATTTTAAACTTGTAAATGATAAGAAATACCTTCAAATTGATGAAAGTTCTAGAAAGAATCTTGAATTATTTACAAATAATTTTGATTCAACAAAAAAATATTCATTGTTTAACACAATAGATAAAACCACTACTTCCGCTGGCCAGAGAATGCTAAAACAATGGCTTAGTTTTCCTTTGTACAATATTGAAGAAATACTATTTCGCCAAGATTGGATTAAATTTTTTATTAAGTCTGAGACATTAAGAAAAAGTGTTCAAAGATTTCTTAATAATAGCATGGATATAAAAAGACTAACCAATCGTGTTTTTCTTAAAAGAGCAAAACCCTTTGATTTGGTTGGGATTAAATACACACTAAAATCATTCTTAGAAATTTACCAATTAGAACCTGAAAAGTTTAAAACCCTCTTAGATGAAAATATTGCAGAAGATGAGATTGAGAGAATTAAAGAACTTATTATTATTTTAGAAAAGAGTATAAATGAAGAGAATAGAGGTCCATTTGTAAGTGGTAAGGTCATCTTGGATGGATTTGATAAAGATTTGGACGAAAAGAGAAAATTAATACAAAATCATAACCAAGTTTTTGATGATTATTTGAATACAATTAAAAAAGAAACTGGGATTACCAATATAAAATTGGTTAACAGTCGAATCTCTGGATATGTTCTTGAAGTTTCAAAAGGTCAATTAGATAAAGTTCCCTCGGAGTTTACTCGAAAACAAACCTTGGTAAATAGTGAACGTTTTTCAACTAAAGAACTTTATGAATTTGAAAAACAATTAGTATTAAATGAAAAAGAAGCTGAAATTCTGGAAAAAGACATTTATGAAAAAATCTGTAATTTCTGCAGTAGTAAAGCTAAGATATTAAATCTTATTGGAAATTTTTTAAGTTTAATAGATTGTTTTCAAAGTCTTGCTTCTTTAGCTATTGAAAAGAATTATAATTGTCCAATTATTACCAACTCAACCGAATTAACCATTATTAAAGGCAGACATCCTGTCGTTGAAAATAATTTACCTCCAGGAAGTTTTGTTGCCAATGATACTGTTCTTGATCCTCCATTTGTTTTGATGACAGGACCAAATATGGCAGGAAAATCGACTTATCTTAGACAGAATGCTTTAATTGTACTTTTAGCTCAAATTGGTTCTTTTATTCCTGCAGAAAAGGCCGTTATAGGACTTACTGATAAGATTTTTTGTCGTGTAGGAGCAAGTGATAATTTAGCTAGGGGAGAATCAACTTTTTTAGTTGAAATGAAAGAGGCCAGTTTTATTATTAGAACCTGTACGAAGAAATCCTTGGTTATTATGGATGAAATAGGAAGAGGAACAAGTACCCAAGATGGAATGTCTATTGCCTATGCTATAATCGATTTTTTGAAAAATAATGCAATAAAAACACTTTTTGCAACTCATTATCATGAATTAACATATCTTGGAGATAAGGATGTGAACCTTCTTACTTTAGAAGTTTCAAATGAAGATAGTCAAATAAAATTTTTAAGAAAAGTTATTCCAGGGGTTGCAAAATCAAGTTATGCTTTACAGGTTGCAAAACTAGCTGGAATGCCTTACAAAGTATTAAAGAATGCTTCAAAGTTTCAAAAAGAGCATTTTGCAGACTATTCTCTATCGGGCCAAAGAGATCTTTTTATTGATGCAGCAATTGATTCTTCAATGGATGAAGATGAAGAAATTTTACGTTTAATTAAAGAGAAACAGGATAAACTTTTAAAAGAAATCTTGGCTCTTGATTTAGATAATCTAAGTCCATTTCAAGCTTTAATAATGCTTTCCGAATTCAAAGAAAAAATTAGGTGTTTATTAGAAGATGTGTAATTTGCAATAAATTAATTGAGGGGAATAATCAATACCTTTGTGATGAATGTCAAAATTTTATCACAAAAGATTTTTATAAAAATTATTTATGTCGATGTCCTAAATGCTATCATCTTATGTTATCTAGTAAATTAAGTTGCCCTTATTGTAAAAATAATAGTTTTAAAATTTATTCTTTAGCTGATTACAAAAGTGCTTCAAAATTTATTTTATTAGGCTTAAAATATAAAAAAAGAAAAGATTTAGCTCCTTTAATTGGCGAGATATATTACAAAGAACTTTGCTTGTTAAATGAACCTTTAGATACTGCATTGATTCCAATTCCTTGCAGTAAAGAAGGCAAAAACTTCAGAGGTTTTGATCAAATGGATTTAATTTGCGATTATATTAATCTTCCAATTTATAAGGTTCTTATTAGAAATGATGAATTCCAACAAAAAGCCTTAAATGATAAACAAAGAGGGATTAATTATCAAAATAAATTTAGCTTAGATGAAGTTAAATTCGGTCAAATTAAAGAATCTTTAATATTTTTAGTTGATGATATTTGTACTTCAGGATTTTCAATGAAGGCCGCTTATGAGCTAATTAAAAAAAACTGTAATAAAGAAATACGTGGTTTTACATGGTTTTCAAGGCCTGAATTATGATTTTATTTAAATTAATCTCCTGTGGAATTATTGACAGATAACCCAAATAAATGTATTCTACAGATAGATTTTCTTAAAAGGTTAAGGATCGAAGATTTCGGTCCTTTTTTTGTGGGTTATGATTGAGAATGAAATAAAAAATAATAAGTTGTTTTTAGAATTTACACCTCTTTTAAAAGAGTTGGGGATTTTTATTGTTGATGTAAAAAAAAATGTAACTAATAATTATGTAAATTACATTTTTACAATAGGTCTGGTAGATGGAGAAATAACAGTTGATGAGTGTGCTAAAGTTTATGATTTGCTTTATCCAAGGCTTACTGTAATTGAAGGAACTCGAAATATAAATCTTGAAGTTACAACTCCAGGAATTCAGAGAGTTTTTCGTGATTTCTATGAGTTTACATTATTTAAAGGAAAACGAGTTAGACTTTACGATAAAGAATTGAAAAATACGCTAACAGGTATTATTTCTGAGGTTTTAGATGATTCAGTTGTAATTACAGATTTTTACAATGAAGACAAGAATGAAAAAGGTTCCAAAATTACAATAGCATTTGAGAATATATTGAAAGCAAAATTAGATTTTAAATGGGAGGATATCAAATAATGTCCAATTTGAGTGATGCAATTAATGAAATGGTAAATGAAAAAAATATTGCTTTAGAACAAGTATTGAAGACTATAGAACAGACTTTGTTGGCTAGTTATAAAAAGAAATACGGCCGAGATGATAACGCAAGTGTTAGATTTGATTCAAATTATGAAGAAGTTCATTTGATAGCTACGAAAACTGTAGTTGATGAGCCTGAAGATGCTCTTGATAAAGTAACTGAAATGTCTTTAAAAGAAGCCAAGACCATTAATGAGAATGCCGAAGAAGGCGATATAATGGAAATTGTTGTCAATTTTGATGAATTTGATAGAGGTAGCATTCAAAGTGGTAAACAAAAGGCCCAGCAGTCTATCAGAGATTTTCAGAAAAATGAGTTAATGACTGAGTTAAAGGAAAAAGAAGGCAAACTTATTTCTGGTATTGTTCAAAATGAACGTAATGGAGACCTTTTTGTTGAAATTGGGAAAACACAAGCTATCCTTCCAAGAAGAAATCAAAGTCCTCGTGATAATTTTATTAAGGGTGACAAAATAAAATGTCTTTTAGAAAGTGTTGCTCAAGATGAACGAAATCCTAGAAATTTAAGAGTTGTTTTAACAAGAACAAGTGATGAATTTATTGAAGAAATTTTTAAACAATATATCCCAGAATTGCAAGAACCTTCTGCTTCAATTGGAATTGAAAAAATAGTAAGAGAACCTGGGTATAGAACTAAAATTAGTGTTTATCCAAAAAGAGAAAATGTTGATCCTGTAGGTACTTGCGTAGGTTTGGGTGGACAAAGAATTAAGTCAATAATAGTTGAGCTTAATGGCGAATTAATTGATGTTTTGAGATTTGATGAAGATCCTGCTACTTATATTCAGAATGCTTTATCACCTGCAAAGGTTCTTCAGGTTTTCTTGATGGATCCTCAAAAGAGAACTTCTATTGCAGTTGTTGATGAATCTCAATTATCCTTAGCTATTGGAAAGATGGGAATTAATGTTCGTCTAGTAAATAGGCTTTGTGACTGGTTGGTTGATGTAAGAACTCCTGAACAGTGTGAAGATATTGATTTCTCTTCTAAGACTCGGGAAGTTGCAGAATCTCTTTTCCAAGACGAAAATGGATTACCAGAAGAAGATCTTGTTTATGAAGATGAAGAAGAAACCCAAGAACAGGAAGGTTCTGAAGAAATTGCAGAACAAGAAAATGGTGAAGATGAAGAATTTGAAGGTCTTGATTTAAATGATCTTCCAATTGAAAAAGGAATTATTGAAAAATTGAATTTCTATGATATATATCTCGTTGAAGAGTATATTGAATTAGGTGAAGAAGATTTTAAAGCAATGGATAAGTTGACTCCTGAAGAGATAGCTGAGGTTAATAAGGTAATCAATGATAATGTTGAGCTTGTTGAGACCGAAGAAGAAAATGAAGAAGAAGAATTCGTTTGCCCAAGTTGCGGTTGTAAAATTACTAGCGATATGACAGAATGTCCTAACTGCCACATTGGTTTAAGTTTTGAATAGAAAAAGATGAAATTAATTGAGAATTATTTATAGGAGAAAAATTTAATACATGTCAAATGAT
>Ga0265294_10005324_pt1 | contig 15733 bp, 11 predicted proteins | sample MunlanPumphouse3_FD_192504 | JGI IMG/M metagenome (GOLD analysis project Ga0265294, IMG submission 192504) | Groundwater microbial communities from a municipal landfill in Southern Ontario, Canada - Pumphouse #3 | ecosystem: Environmental > Aquatic > Deep subsurface > Groundwater | place...
TCTTCTGGGCTTCCAGTGCCAGTTTGAAAACCATGGTCAAGGTTACCGTCCGGCTTCCACTCCCTTGGTCCGCTTTGTCCGATGCCGGGCCGTACCAAAGGTCGATTCGATAGGATTGTTGGTCCGTATATGAATCCAGTGCACTACAGGAAAATCATAAAAGGTTAAGAGGGCTTCTTTATCTTTTTCAAGACAGGCAACGGCTTTGGGGTACTTGTTCTTGTAGATGCGAACAAAATGATCGTAGGTGTCCAAGGCCGATTCCTTGTTCTCTGCACGGTACATGTCATGGATGTATGCCTTCGCCTTCGATTGCATGCTCTTGGGAAGCTTGTCCAGAACATTGGCGGTCTTGTGAACCCAGCAGCGCTGCTCTCTGCTCTGGGGGAACACCTCCTCAAGGGCTGCCCAAAACCCCAACCCGCCATCTGCAACAGAAAGCCTGGGACCGTTCTTCAAACCTCGACGCCTCAGATCAAGAAGCGCCTCTTTCCAACTGATCGCACTCTCTCGATGCCCGTCGCTGACGGCCACCATCTCCTTGTTGCCCGCTTCATCGGCGCCGATAATCGCCAATATACACATCCGTTCATCATCCAGACGGACATTGAAGTAAATGCCGTCGGCCCAGAAGTACACATACTCCTTGTCGCCCAGATCGCGCCAGCGCCACTTTTGATAATCCGCTTCCCAAGATGCTTTCAGTCGTACAATGTTCGTGGCAGACAGTCCGGATACAGAAGGACCAAGAATCGCCGACAGCGCCTCGGGAAAATCGCCTGTCGATATTCCCTTCAAGTACAAGACCGGCGCCAGATTGTCGATACTGGGCGCACGACGAAGATAGCGGGGAAGAATGCGGGATGTAAAGGGTTCCTTTCCAAGTTGCCGCAGTTTCCGATCATCAACGCGAGGTTGCTTCATTGCTATAGGCCCTATACCGGTAATTATCTCACGCGCCGGCAAGTAGCCGTTCCTGACCGCCAGACGATGCCCCCTCTCGTCGGTCATGTGCTGGTATCGCTACAAACACTCGATCACTTCATTCTCTATGGCTGCCTGAAGCAGCTTCTGGGCGCCGACGCGCAAAACTTCTTCCAATACCGATTTTACTTCTTCTTTTTCTGGACTTCTTTCTTCAGTAACGATAGACTTTTTCACAAGCGTATCCTCCATTCGGTTATTTTTGTTGCTGGTAACAACGAACCGAAGGGTACGCTTTTTTATTCCCCTATCCACAACTTTTGGTTATATCTCCATTTTAACTCAGTAATTTCCGGTTAGGTTTTTGCATCAAGCGCTTGTAAATTTTGTTCTTTTCCATATTCTTGGTGTTCAGCGCCCATTGGCCAGCAGCGCAGTTCGTTTTCGATCTGAGTGCGCAACTGACGAACTCGCCTGATGGATACTTTCTCTTGATAGTTGCTGTGACAATACAAGGCCAGCAGCAAATATGTGATCAGACCGGACAGGATTTGAACCATCAAGCCGTAGGGACTCCGGGCGATCAGATGATAGACTTTCAGGTGCCTTTTCCACCAGGCAAAAAAGTTTTCTATGTTCCAGCGAAGCTTGTAGGCCTGAGCGATCTGTTCCGCGGCCAGATCATAGCGGTTGGCGGCGATCCAGTATTTAACGCCCTGGACTTCATAGCCCACCAATCGCAAAGGCGTTTGGGTCTGATTCATGCCGTCAGCGCCTAAAAGCACCATGGCGTCGAAAAAGACAATGCTGTCGTCAGGCACAGCGGTTTTCGAGATGATATGCTTTTTCGTGCCGGCCTTGATTCGGCAGATAAACAGCTGGCCATCGCGCTGCCACTGATCGAAAAGGTCGTGGCTCTGATATCCGCGATCCATGACTCCTGTCTGGCCTTTGGAAAGTATTTTTGAAACAAAAGGCCTTTCAGGGCTGTTGCCGTCGGTCAGATACACTTTTCGGGGTATGGATCGGTTCAGGTCAAAACCCACGTGGACTTTTGCCTTCTTTGCTCCTTTGCGATAATCGGCCCAGAGCATGGACAGCGTGCCGTCGATCAAAGAGCCGTCGATGCCGGTCAACTCGCCGAGTTCTTCGCAACTGTTAGGCAACGCGTTGGATGCCTGAGCTTGGAGATGCTGAAACACATGCATGAATTGTTCAAGTCCACGGGTGTTTGTGGCTTCCGAGAAGCTGCTTTTTTCTATCCCCGCTTCAGGAGCGATATGCTCTCTGGCAAAATCGTCTTCCTTGAGTGTTTGCAGAAGATGTTGCGCGGATTTGTGTTCATCAAGGTGGAAAAAGACCAATGCCCGAAGGTGTTCCTCGAAAGACATCTGCAGCTTTCGGTTTCCTTTGGATTGGAGTTCCGGCATACGATTCATGGCATTAATTGCGGGTTGAAAGAATTTGAAAAAACATAACGATTTCGGTCGTCCCCATGGATTTAGCGCTCGCGGCATGTATAACCTCCTGAAATGATTAGTTATACAAAATCGCGGCCCATTTTAACTACTGTTTGTCAAGTAAAAAGTTGTACATTTTTAAAATATTTCAGATGGTTGTATGCAATTTCCAATCCGGAAATTACTGAGTTTAACTGTACCATACCTGACCGTTGCTATCGCGGCTTCGGGGCGGTTGTTCTGACTCGACGGGTCGGCAACGCCAACGATGTTGACTGCCTGTTCTCTGTTTTTAACCAGCCGCTGCCTTGAGAATCATCCATATACGGGTTTCCCGCAGCAAAAATTGCCTGCGCGGATGTGGCGTTTCTGAGCCTCAAATACGCATGAAGGGTGAAGTGTTCGTTTCATGCTCCAGCCTTGTGTAAAGATCAATTTATTTCTCTATAGTCCGGACAATACCTGCTTTTACAGCCCGCTGGACGGGTTTCGACTTCCGGGAACAAATGCACTTTTGAACAGGAGCCAGAAGGAGAGGGTGGCGCTGCCGGAAATCAGCGACATCACGCCGATGGCGGTGATCTTGTCCGCCCAGTCCAGGGATATGATCCACATGGATAGGGCCCCGAGCATCATGAAGCTGAAAACAATCAGCGAAGAGGCGGTTCCGGAATCCCGGTCGATCTGTTCGAGAATCAGGTTGTTGCTGGGCGGACGGCTCAATCCGTAGAAAAAACCCATCGCCCCCATGGGAAGGGCCAGGCTCCAGGGCCCGGCGTGGCTGCCGGCCGTCAGCCAGGTTCCCGCGGCCAGAATGCCGACAAATCCAAAGGTCATGAGCCGGTCCGACGCAACATGATGGGACAGGCGGGTGAACGATAAAGCGCCGCACATCAGTGCGACTGCGTTGAAGGCGAAAAAATAGCCAAAGGCCTGTTCGCTGAGTTTGAACCCGGAAATGTAGATGTTTGAGGAGCTCGCAATAAAGGCGAACAGCGGCAGGGCCATGATGGCCATGGCCAGATTGAGACTGATGAACCGGCGGTTGCGAAACAGCCGGACATACCCCTCCATGATCCGGGTATTTCCCGCGTCGAAGGTCTTGAGGGGCTCCGCCATGCGCCATACGCCTGCAAAAGCGATTCCTCCCAGCGCCGCCTGGACAGCGAAGATCCAGGGCCAGGAAAGAAAGGTCATGATCCATCCGCCGATGACCGGCGCCATCATCGGGGCCAGGGCCATGATGACGGCGATGTAGGCGATTACCTGCTCGCGCCGGCGCGCGTCGAAAAGATCCTTGCAGATCGCCATGGAAAGGGCCGATGCCGAGGCTGCGCCGACAGCCTGGAGCGCCCTGAAGCCGATCATCATTTCAACGCCGGATGACCCGCCGCACATCAGGCTGGCTGCCATATAAATGCCGATGCCGACCATCAGGGGGCGCCGGCGGCCGAACCGGTCCGAGATCGGGCCGTATGCCAGCAGGGACACGCAATAGGCGACAAAAAAAACGATCAGCGTCATGTTGACCATCACCAGCGGCTGGTCCCAGCTTTTCTGCAGAAGCGGCAGCGCCGGCAGGTACATGTCGGTGGACAGCGCCGGAAAGGCGGCCAGTAAAGCGATCAGGGAAATTGTTTTTTTCATGCTGATCCGTGTTTGTCGCCGCTCCGGGCAAAAAAAAGCCGCGTCGATGCGGATGCTTGCGCAACTGAAACCATCATCAACGGGCTGTTCGAAGATCGTTTACTTGCCGGAGCAGGCTGCTCGGGGTGTGTCAAAGGGAGTTAATGATCATTTTAAGCTCTCTGATCAGCTCCTCGTTGTCCTTGATAAATTCAATGCCGAGGCCGGCGGGGGAGACGCGGGCAATTCTGCCGGTGATTTTGACGGGAACCGGATAATTGGGAACCATGAAGGAAAGCGATATGGTTTCTCCGACCGGAAAAAGATGATGGGTTTCGATAAACACGCCTCCGGCGCTGATGTCCTTGATAAAATCGCGGAAACAGCGATCCTTGACGGCATAATCCACGCTCATGAAATAGGATTTTCTCGCATGTTGACGCTGACCTTCCTGCGGATCGGAAGACGGAATTTCTTCTTCCGCCGCGACAAGCGATCCGTCATCGATCATTTCCAACAGGCGCTGCTGCTGCTCGGGGCGCATCATTTTGATCTTATTTATCAACTGCTCGACAATCGGGATTGTGGAATTCATTTTTTAGTCTCCCCTGAAGGAAATAAAAAGTAATGCTACACACTAAAAAAAAATCTGGTTTATGTCAAAGGAAATCTGTGTTTATCCATTTCTTCAAGCGCCGATGCCTTGTCTGCCTCATTTTGGGGCCGGATTTCAAAAAAAAGTTTCTAAATCGGCGCGAAGGACCGGAAGTACGCCTGGATTTTGCGGATTCCGGTTTTGTTTTGATCAAATGCCCAAAATAGAATATCATTTATACTTGTCAGCATGTCAATGAGGCATTCCGGGCCCGCGGGTCTCTGTGGCGGCCGTTAAGCGCCGGGAACATACTGGGGACTGCGCCCGATTCGTCCATTGCCTTGCGCCCCGGGGAGCGAATGGTTTTGAAAAGATGCTGAATATGAAATTCGGGAATCGGAAGACAACTCCAATACGCCTCGGCGTGTTTTTTTGTTTCTGGCTGGTCGTATTTCCGGTAACGGCTCTGGCTCAGGTGGATCTGAAGGTATCCGGCGTTGAAGGAAAACTTCTGGATAACGTCGAGGCGGCCCTGGCGTTTCCGTCCGGGCTGATCCAGGACAAAAAGGTGAATCTCCGCTGGCTGGAGCGTTTCCAGAAGACGGCGCCGCAGAAGGTTGCATCCGCCCTGGAGCCCTTCGGATATTACGGGTCGCAAACCGTCTCCGAACTGACGGCCCTTTCCCAAAATCATTACCGGCTGAGCGTCCGGATCGATCCCGGTTTACCGGTGAGAATACGGATGGTCCGGCTCGATCTTCAGGGCGAGGGGGCTGGAAAGAAAGAACTGGCCGCACTGGCCGGCAGATTCCCCCTTAGAACCGGCGACATTCTCGATCAGGATGCCTATGAGCGCGCCAAAACCCGACTCAGGGCCCGTGCCGTCGATCTGGGCTATCTTGCCGCGGATTTCAAGGTTCACGAGATCAGAATTCACCAGGCCGAACGCTGGGCCGAGATCGAACTGACGCTGGACACAGGCCCCGAGTTTCGGTTCGGTCCGGTGAGTTTTCAGGGGGCCCCCGCCTATTCGGAAGCGTTTCTGAAAAGGTACCAGGCCTTCAGAACCGGGGATGTTTTTTCCTACGCCAGACTCGGTGAGACCCAGATGCAGCTTCTGGATTCGGATCGTTTCAAGGACGTTTCCGTCGTTGCGCGGGAAGATGCGGCCGTGGACCGGCAGGTTCCCATCGACGTGAACCTGACCCCTTCGGCCAGAATAAGGCTGCGACCCGGTGTGGGCTACGGCACGGACACCGGGGCGAGGTTTTCGCTTCGCTACAAGGATCTGGACGCCTTTCACCTGGGGCATGAACTGACCGCTGACCTGCTTGTGGCCGAGTTGAAGCAGTCCTTGACGGCCGCCTACATCATACCGGACGCACGGGACCTGAAAACCTATTCGGCTGTTCGGGCCGGCAACATTCAGGAAGACCTCGACACCTACGAGACCCGGTCGCTCTTTGCCGAGATCGAGCATGTCCGAAGTCTGGGCAAAGGTCAGCTTGGATCGGTGTTTGTCCGTCTGCTGGAAGAAAATTCCAAGATCGGCGAGGTCGAGGATTTCGATTCCCGGGTTATTCTTCCGGGCGTGCGGTATTCCCGGCGCGGATACCCGAGCCTGATCCGTCCGAGAAAAGGCTATTATGTCGGGTTCGAGGTCCGCGGTGCCCATGAAAACCTGGGGTCGGATGCGAATCTTTTCCAGTGTCTGGGCTCGGGCAATTTTCTGATGCCCCTGCCGGGACGGTTTTCCCTGTTCGCCAGGTTCGAAGGCGGGGTCACGCTCTACGACGATCCGTTTTTATCCTTTCCCGTCTCCCTGCGTTTTTTTGCCGGAGGAGACCAGAGCGTTCGCGGCTATGCGTATCAGTCCCTCGGGCCGAAGACCGGCCAGGAGGTTGTCGGCGGCAAGCACCTGGCTGTCGGCAGCCTGGAGATCGAGCGCGCTGTCGGAAAGGACTGGGGGGCGGCTGTTTTCTACGATGCCGGCAATGCCTTTGATTCGCCGTCCGAAATGGACCTGGCCCAGGGTGTGGGCATCGGGGTCCGATACTATACCCTGATCGGGCCGATCAAAATCGATCTGGCCCGTCAGATCGATCGCGATAATCCTTCATACCGGTTGCATGTGAGCATGGGGTTCGGATGGTAAAACGCATCGCAATCATCACGGCGGCATTGGCGCTGTTTGCTGCCGCGGGCGCGGGAATCGGTCTGCGCTGGGTGCTCGGGACGCCCCGGGGATTTTTCTGGGTCCTGGAAACCGTGTCCCGGTTGACATCCGTTCAAATCATCGCCGAACGTATCGACGGCTGTCTGGGGTGTGACAATATCGGACTGAAAGCCCTTCGCGTCCAATGGCCCGGCGGATCGGCGAAAATCGATTCGGCGTGCCTGCGCTGGACCCCGGCAGCCCTGATCAGAGGACGCCTTCATATTGATTCGCTTGACCTGGACAAGGTTACGGTGAAGCTGCCGGAAACCGGAAAAACCGGGTCACCGGGATTCACCTGGCCGAAAGTGTCTGGGCCTGCTTTGCGCCTCGAGGCCGATGTTAGAAGCCTGAAAGTTTCTGAATTTTATCTGGAAACAGACGGACAATCAATCCGTGTGGATAATTTTTCTACAAGGCTGTCCTGGAAGCAGGGGATTTTTACCGCAGGCGATCTTGCAGTCGGAATGCGGGAGATTCAGGTCAGCGGCCAAATCGCCGCGGGATTTGTGAAGCCCGCTTTGGATCTGGAGGCAAAAGCCATTTTGAGCCGTCCTGTCGCAGGTTTCGACGCTTTTTTGATCGAAGCGGAAATGAAGGCGGGCAAAAGCACCAGTGTCTTGCCTGCCACCCTGGGTCTGACCGCAATCGCCGATGATGTTTCAAAAATAAAGGCATCGGCCAGGCTGTCTCTGCGGGAGAATGGCCTCGAGATATCCGAGGCCCTGATCACTCACCCGGATCAGGGAACCATCAAGATTCAGGGAAAGCTCGACTGGGATCCCCTGTATCTGGACATGCAGGCCGGAATCAGGGATCTGAATCTTTTTTCCGAAACCGGTGTGGTTACCGCTTTGACTGGCGCTATTGAGGTTCAGGGCGTTCCGGCTGCCTGGCGGGGACATTTTTCGCTTCAGAACCGGGTCGAAAGCTGGCGCCGGGCCGAGGCGGCTGCAAATTTCACCGGAAATCTCACGCAGATCACACTGACCGATTTAAAGGGCCTCTGGCTGGATGGAACCCTGGCCGGATCGCTTTCCGCCGACTGGGATCGGGGCAGGGTGGAAACGGTTCTGAAAGGTCGGAATCTGGATCTTTCCAAGGCCCAATCCCGATGGGACGGCCGGGTGAACCTGGATCTTTCCGGTCATCTGACGATTCCTGAAAGCGGACCGCAGGCTGAAATCCAAGCGGAGCTTCTTGAAAGCGTGTTTATGGGGAAAAGTCTGACCGGCACGGCGGATGCAAAAATCGACGGCGACCGAGTCGATATCCGGCAGCTGGATGCAGCGGGAGAAGGATTCCGGATTTCCGCGGCCGGAAAACTGGATGAACGCCTGAACCTGAGCGTCCGCCTGGACGATCTTGGCCTGTGGGTTGAGGAGGCCCGGGGAAGGGTCATTGCCGACGGATGGATCCGGCTCCTGGATCAGTGGATCGGCGGCGAGTTCCGGGCTCGGGGCGAGGACCTTTTCTTTCAGGGGCTTTCGATCGATTCCCTGTCTCTGACTGTAGGACATGCCGATCCTCGTGGCGGTTTCACGCTGAGGGCCGGGGCCGGAAATATTCTCTATCGGGAATATCGCCTTGAATCCTGCGGAATCGGGCTTGAGGGCCTGCTCGAAGACCACCGCGGCACTCTGGATCTCGAATGGCTGGACGGAAACCTGCGGTTGAAGGCCGCGGGCGGTTTTCAAGATCAGGCCTGGTCCGGCAATATCCATGACCTGGCGCTCCGGGATGCGGTTTCTGGCGACTGGATCTTGGAGGGCCCGGTGAAAATTCAGGCCGGTTCAGAGGAGGTTTCTGTTTCTCCGGCCCGGTTCTTGAGTCCCGAACGGGAATCGGCGGTTCTGGACGGGGCGTATTCGCATGCGTCCAGGCAGGGTTTTGTGAATCTGAAATGGCAGGATCTGAGTCTTTCCCGTCTGGACGCCCACGTACCGCCGTTATCGTTTACGGGAAAAAGTTCGGGAGAGTTTCATGGAACTCTGGAATCCGAAGGAGATTCGAAGCTTGAGGGCGTCCTGGAGGCATCCGGAACAATCGCCTCGGAAAAGTTACCTTCAACGGCATTCAGCGCTTCCGCTCAAATCCGCTGGAATGAGGAGGGGCTTGCGGCCGGAACACGGATCAGCCTGGCGGAAGGCGCCGGGTTGACGGCCGATTTCAGCGGTCCGGCGCCGGAGGGTCTGCGACCTCCCGGGCAGGTGCGAATCGATGCCCGCTGGCAGGGTGTTGATCTTTCCATGGCCCGTCCCTGGCTTGCCGGGGCATTCGATGCCGAGGGCCGGCTGTCCGGGGACATTTCAGGAACCTGGTTTTCGAATCAGGTCCTGGATCTTTCCGGGCACGCGGCGCTTGAGGCCGGCCGGGTCTCGTTCACCATGCCGGAGACCGGTCTCATTGCCGCGGAACTTCAAACCGCCCGGCTCAACTGGCAGTGGCGCGGGGATCATTTGAGCGGCGATGCGCTGTTGACGCTGGCGGATTACGGGCAGGCCCGGGCCCGTTTTCAAATACCGGTTCCAGCTGCCATTCCGGTCCGATTCAGCACGGGTCTTCCGTTTGAGGCGACCCTTTTCTGCCAGATGAAGGAACAGGGTATTTTGAGCGCGATTTTTCCCGGCATGGTTCAGGAAAGCCAGGGGGATCTGAACCTGAATGCGGATATCGGCGGCACCCTGGAGTCTCCGAAGTTTTCCGGAGTCCTGGAGCTGGATCATGCCGGCGGTTATTTTCCGCAAGCCGGAATTCATATCCAGGACGCCGGTCTTAAATCCCGGTTTTCGGAAGACCGTCTCGTGATCGAATCTCTGTTTCTGTCATCGGGCAAGGGGCGGCTTCAGGGTGACGGAGAGGTCCGGCTGGATCACTGGCGCGTCGGAGAATACCGGTTTCATATTTCGGGTGAAAATTTTCAGGTTGTCAATCTTCCCGAGCTTCAACTTCGGGTCAAACCCGACCTTCAGGTCCGGGGAACCGGCGCAAAGGCGAGGATCGAAGGCGAGGTGACGGTTACCGATGCGCTGGTCTCGGAGCGCCGGACCCAGGCGCCGGTGGTTGTGAGCGAGGATGTGCGGATCGTAGACGCTGCGCTTTCCCCGGAAGAAGGGATGCCCGTCGACATCGAGGCGAAAGTCAAAGTGATTTTCGGAGATCATGTGCTGGTCAAGTCGGTGGGCGTGGATGCGAGGCTGGGCGGAAATGCGATCGTGACGATTCAGGGAACGGACGATATCAAGGCGATCGGAGAGATCAGCGTGGTGAAGGGGGCTTATGCCGTTTACGGCGTCAAGCTCAACATCGAGCGCGGCAGGGTGATTTTCGCCGGCCCGATGGAGCAGGCGACCCTGGACGTTCTGGCCATCAGAACCGTCGAAGAAGTTCGGGCCGGGGTCCGGGTTACCGGAACCGTTCGGAAGCCGGTGGCCAAGCTGTATTCCAGTCCGGCCATGTCCGAAACGGATGCGCTGGCCTACGTGGTTCTGGGTCGCCCCATAGGACAGGACGGGAGCCAGTTCGATCTGCTCATGGTGACCGCACGGGCCCTGCTTTCGAAGGGCGAGTCGGCGGCGCTTCAAGACCGGCTTCAGCGGCGTCTAGGCCTGGATGTGATCGAGATTCAGGGCGGAAGCGGGGATGTTACCGCCTCGATGGTTACCGTCGGCAAGTATTTCAGTCCGAAACTCTATATCAGCCTCGGCCATGCGCTGTTTACCGGGTCCAACGAGTTCCGCATGCGCTACAGCATATCCAAGTCCTGGGAGGTGGAATCCAATTTTGGCGAACAGAGCGGGGCGGATCTGTTTTACAAGATTGAATTCAAGTGACGGTTTTTCCGGTTGCTTACGGCCACATCTGATAGAGGGTCAGGAGAATTTCGACCAGAATCAGAACGACGATGTACCATTCCACCCGAAGGGAACGCCTGTTCTGCAGAAGGGACAGAAGGGTCGCGGCGGTGCGGGAAATCAGATCCAGTTTGCGTTCGATGGCAAGATTGCGTTCGTTGAGTTCATATTCATCGGCCAGCCGGGCGTACAGCCTTTCATGCTCCGGATAATACCAGAGAAGTTCCGGTTTTTCGGTCACCTGCACGCGGGCGACCATGCGTCCCTGAATGGAAAGCGTATCTCCGATATGGCGTATCAGCGCCCTGCTTCCGGGTCCGGGACGGCCTGAACGCTGAAGGGTTTCCGCCAGCGGTTCAATGCGGCCGAAGCCGGCGTCCACGCTGGTTTCGTAAAAATCAAGAATCACGCTCTTGGCCAGGACCTCTGCGACGAGCTGAAGCCGCTCGATGCTCAGACTGCGTAAAACAGCCACGCCGGCGTCGATCCCCTCATCTGCGGATGCATCCGCCTTCAGAACTATTTCTTCGGTGTGAACGGTTTCATAGAGCCTCGTGGTCAGCGGCATCAGCAGTTCCAGAAAGCGCTTTTCCCGATCTTCGGAAAGACCGAAGAAAACCACGGCCCCGTAGCGGAACAGCACGGCGCAGCCGTTGGCGCCGGCTTCCACCGTCAGCGGGTTGGCGGCCAGACGCCGGTTTTTTTCAAAATCACGCAGATCGAGGCGTTCGCCGAGAAGAACGGCCTTGACCCTCAGCGTATTGGCGCTTTCAAAGCGGTTGTCGGTCATCGGTTTTTTACATCCGTAAAAAATACAGTTGCAATGTCCGATAAATATAATAGGAATAGGTTGTTGCGTCAACTGCCCGGATACAAGCTCATCCGGGCGTTTTCAATGGGGCGCGTACCCCCTGCAAGTCGCGCTGCTCGAAAAAAAGGAGGATTTGGAATGGACATGCACTCGATGATCTGTTTCCTGGGGGCTTCCATACTGCTGACCCTGGCCCCTGGGCCGGACAATATTTTTGTGGTGACCCAGGGCATTTCCCGGGGCAGAAAAGCGGCCGTTTTCACGGCCCTTGGCATGTGCAGCGGCCTCAGCGTTCATACCACGGCGGCGGCCCTTGGAATTTCGGCGATTTTTTATTCCTCGGCCCTTGCCTTCTGCGCGGTGAAATACGCCGGCGCGGCCTACCTGATGTATCTGGCCTGGAAGGCGATTCAGGACCGCAATGCGCTGAAATTAAAAAGTTCCGTGAACCCGCTGAGCTGTTTTGCCCTGTTCCGGCGCGGATTTATCATGAACACGCTCAATCCCAAGGTGGCCCTGTTCTTTCTGGCGTTTCTGCCCCAGTTTGTCTCCGGGAACTCGCAGGATGTCGCGCTGGAAATGATTTTTCTAGGATTGATCTTCATGGTTCAGTCGGTGGTGATTTTTACTGCCATCGGTGTCCTTTCGGGACAGATCGGAAATTATCTGTTAAAAAAACCAAGACTTGCAAGAAAGTTTTCATTGGCGACGGCGGGAATCTTCGCTGCGATCGGCGTTCGTCTGGCGCTGGCCGAAAGGTAACTCCGAGAAACTGCGCCTGAGGCCGCCATTCGTAAGCGATTTGCACATATATTCCTGAATATTTTGCCGAAAGGGGGTTCCGATGAACAACAACAAAGACAGCGCCGGTTCCGCGTTTGTTTTAGGCGCGCTCCTGTGCGTGGGGCTGGCCCTGCTGGGTTATTTTGTCTCCGGCGGCATCGTTCGAATCCGGGCATTGGACCGGACGGTGGAGGTCAAGGGGCTTTCAGAGCGCGAGGTTCCCGCCGATATCGCCATATGGCCGATCCGGTTCAACGAGGCGGACAACGATCTGAACCTTCTTTTTTTAACCCTGGAGCGGAAAAACGCCGCCATCGAGGCGTTTCTCAAGAAGCGCGGATTTAAGGAGGATGAGATTTCCGTCTCGGCGCCGGCGATTCAGGACCGGCAGGCCCAGGGGTATTCGGATACCCAGATCAAGTTTCGATATTCGGGCGCCTCGACCCTGACGGTTTACACCCGGAACGTCGATTCCGTGAGGAACGCCATGAAGGATCTGGTCGAACTGGGCAAGCAGGGCATTGCCATCGCCGGCCAGGATTACGAGGCAAAAACCGAATACCTGTTTACCCGGCTAAACGACATCAAACCGGACATGGTGGAAGAGGCCACAAAGAATGCCCGGCTGGTGGCTGAAAAATTCGCCAGGGATTCACAAAGCGGACTTGGAAAAATCAAGCGGGCCGTTCAGGGACAGTTTTCCATCAACGACCGCGACAGCAACACCCCTCATATCAAGAAGGTGAGGGTGGTTTCGACTCTGGAGTATTACCTGGCCGATTAGCGGCGTTTTGTTGGTTGAACCAAGCGCGGATTCCATTCAATGTCGTTTTTAACCACAGCATTGAGAATAACGATCGGAAGCGAATCCTTTTTTTAAGCTGTTCGGAGGATCGATGCAATCAACCCGCTCGAAGGGCGTCGGAAAAAGCCCTGCCGTATTTCTGATCGCCGTTCTGCTGGCAGGCATGACCCTGGCGGCTTACTGGCCGGTCAAGGGCCACGATTTCCTTGAATACGATGACGATCTTTATGTGACCGCCAACCGACAGGTTCGCCAGGGCTTGACCTGGGAGGGCGTATCCTGGGCGTTCGGCGCCGGCCATGCCAAGAACTGGCATCCTGTGACCTGGATTTCCCACATGGCCGACATTCAGCTTTTTGGCGCGTATCCAGGCGGCCATCATATGGTCAACGTTGTCTTTCACATCATCAATGCCCTGCTTCTGTTTTATCTCCTGCACAGGACGACGGGCTTTATGTGGCGCAGCGCTTTTGTGGCGGCGTTTTTTGCCCTGCATCCGCTGCACGTGGAGTCGGTGGCCTGGATCTCCGAACGGAAGGATCTGCTCTGTGCGTTTTTCTGGCTTCTGACCCTGCTCGCTTATGCCGGATATGCCAGACGGCCGGGATTGCGGCGGTACGGGGCGGTTGTGGTCTTCTTCATTCTGGCCCTGATGTCCAAGCCCATGGCGGTGACCCTGCCCTTTATCCTGATTTTGATGGATGTCTGGCCGCTGCAACGCTTTTCATTCCAGGATCAGGGCCGCGGATTCTCCTGGGGCCTGCTGCGGGAAAAAATCCCCCTGATGGGCCTTTCAGCGGCATCCTGCCTGATCACCTATCTGGTGCAGAAAAGCGGAGGGGCTGTCGGAACCCTCGGCGCCTATCCGCCGGCCGGGCGTTTTGCCAATGCGCTGGTTTCCTACGTCCGGTACATGGGCAATATGTTCTGGCCTGCGGACCTCACGGTGTTTTATCCGTATCCCGAACAGATTTCCGCATGGCAGACCGCCGGAGCGGCAATGCTTCTGATTGCGATCACCCTTCCGGCGATCGTTGCGATCAAGCGCCGTCCATGGCTCGCCTCAGGCTGGTTCTGGTTCCTGGGAACCCTGATTCCGGTGATCGGACTGGTCCAGATCGGATTGCAGTCCCATGCGGACCGGTATACCTACATACCGCTGATCGGGCTTTTTATCATCGTGGTCTGGATGGTGTCGGAATTTGCGGGGCAACGCCTTCTTCCGAGAAATCTGTCGTTTGCGGCGGGCCTGGCCGCAGTGACGCTGCTCGGAATTTCAAGCTGTTTTCAAACCGCGCACTGGAAGGATACGCACACGCTTTTTACGCGTGCCCTGGCGGTCACCGAAAACAACTATGTGGCCCACAACGCCCTTGGCATTCTTGAGGCCCGCAAGGGCAACCGGACTGAGGCTGCGGCGCATTATCAAACTGCTTTGACCGCCAAGCCGGACTACGCCTCCGTTCATAATAATCTGGGACTGGTCCTGGTCGAACAGGGCATGACCGAGCAGGCTGTCTTTCATTACCACGAGGCCGTGCGCATTGATCCGAAATTCAGCAGGGCGCACAACAATCTGGGGGCCGCCCTGATGCGGCAGAATAAAATCGACGAGGCCATGGCCCATTTCCGGCGGGCGATTGAAACAGATTCGGATTACCCGGAAGCCTATAACAACCTGGGAAACGCTTTGGTCAAAAAAGGAAAAATCGATGAGGCCGTTGAGAACTACCGCCGGGCCGTGAAAATCGAGCCATCGCTGGTCATGGCTCATTACAATCTGGGAAATGCGCTGGCGGCGGCGGGCGATCTCGACGGGGCTGCTGGTGCGTATTTCGAGGCCCTTCGATTGAATACGGATTTTACACAGGTGCACAACAACCTGGGAACGGTTCTGGCGCGCAAGGGTGATTTTGGAAGGGCCGTTGAACACTTTCAACTGGCGGTTCAATATTTTCCGGAGGATGCGGCGGCCAGGAAGAATCTTGAAAAAGCGCTGGCGTTCAGGGAAAAGCAAGATCCATCCGAAGTCATCGATTCCAAAACAAATCTGATCCATCAATCCGATGAAAACCGCGACAGAACCGAGAAACGATCAATTGGCCGGAACAGAGAGCATCCTTGACAAAATTCTCTGCCTTCGGTACTTGGGCAGTTTAAAGCAGATGTCACGGTCCGCCATTCGGATGCTTTTGCGAATGAGCCGCCTGATTCAACAGATAACAAACGGAGGCCGGAGTGGAAAACAAACAGCTGATGATGGGAAACGAGGCTATTGCCCGGGGGTTGGTTGAAAGCGGGTGCGCCATGGCAACCTCCTATCCCGGCACGCCGGCATCCGAAATCCTGTCGTCGGTGGCCGCATTCGAGCGGGAATTCAAAACCGGCATGCATGTGCAGTGGGCGGTCAACGAAAAGGTGGCCCTTGAAATCGCCTATGCCGGCTGCCAGGCCGGGCTGCGGACCGCGGTCAGCATGAAGCAGGTGGGCCTGAACGTGGCTTTGGATCCGCTGATGAGCGCGGCCTACATGGGCACAAAGGGTGGTTTCATCGTGATCAGCGCGGATGATCCCGGCCCGCACTCCTCCCAGACCGAGCAGGACAGCCGCCTGATGGCCATGGCGGCCCGAATTCCGGTGCTTGATCCGGACTCTCCCCG
>Ga0265294_10005326_pt1 | contig 15730 bp, 16 predicted proteins | sample MunlanPumphouse3_FD_192504 | JGI IMG/M metagenome (GOLD analysis project Ga0265294, IMG submission 192504) | Groundwater microbial communities from a municipal landfill in Southern Ontario, Canada - Pumphouse #3 | ecosystem: Environmental > Aquatic > Deep subsurface > Groundwater | place...
TTCGCCTCATCGGCGCGAATCTTTTTCTTTGCAGAACTGGTATTTGCCAACTACTTCCTCCTAAATTAGAACAACAACTGGTTATTATACTACAGATTAAGAAACCTGTGAAGTTGAGTCTTCTCCCGTTCGGGTTATACTCACAACACCCTTGATTCCTTCCAGTTTGTTTATCAGCCGGCTGAGCTGATACACACTGCTGGTTGAAAGGGTAAAATCAATGGTAGACACTCCATCCTCCGTTTCAGTTACTGTCATGGAAGTAATATTGATTTTTTCCCCGGCAACCACCGTGGAAAAGTCCCTGACCAGGCCAACCCTGTCCCAGGCAACCAGGCTCATACGAACCGGATAAAGACTGTCAGACTGGCCCCAGTCAACCTCGACCAACCTCTCCCGCTCGAGGTCAGGACGCACTATATTATGACAATCAGAACGATGAACGGTCACGCCCTTGTTACGGGTTATATACCCGGTGATTGCGTCACCGGGAACAGGATTGCAGCAGCGGGCAAGGCTGGTGAGCATATTCCCGGCACCCAGTACACGTACAGCAGAGGTCGGACGTTTTGCCGGAGCATGTTCAACTATTTGTTTTGGAGCCTCCTGTTGACTGGCCAGCTTCATTGATATCTGGTGAAGACTAACACCGCCGTAACCTACTGCAGCCAGGAAGTCATCAACGGTGTCATAGTGAAATATGCGGGCGATTTCCTCACGGTTACCAACTTTTAAACCCAGGCGCCGAATCTCCTTTTCCAGCAGATTGCGTCCAAGATCAATGTTTTCCGCCCTTTCCTGCCGCTTAAAAAACTGGCGCAGCTTTTCACGGGCGTGAGAAGTCCGAACATAGCCCAGGTTGGGATTCAACCAGTCACGGGAAGGCGTCTTGTCCTTTCTGGCCACCACAATTTCAACAACTTCCCCGTTTTTCAACTGGTAGTTGAGGGGCACAAGCCTGCCGTTAACCTTTGCTCCTATACAGCGATGCCCAAGATCGGTATGAATGCGGTAGGCGAAATCAACCGGAGTCGCGCCCTGCGGCAGGTCTTTTATTTCACCCTTGGGAGTAAAAACAAAAACCTGGTCATTAAAAATATCGGTCTTGACCGACTCAAGAAATTCTTCTGCTCCGGTCAGTTCCCGGTGCCAATCTACCAGCTGGCGCAGCCAGCCTAATTTTTCTTCAAATTTTTCATCGGACTTTTCGCCTTCCTTGTAACGCCAGTGGGAAGCAACTCCATATTCGGCGAAATGGTGCATATCATATGTGCGAATTTGCACTTCCAGCGGGATCGAACGCATTGCCATAACGGCTGTGTGCAAAGACTGGTAGCCGTTAGCCTTGGGATTGGCAATATAATCATCAAAGTAGCCCGGCATGGGATGCCAGAGGCTGTGAACCACTCCGATTGCATTGTAGCAATCCGGCACGGTATTAACCAGAACCCTCAAGGCAAGCAGATCCTGAATATCGTCAAAGCGCTTGCCCATTGTTTCGTACTTTTGGATTTTTTGATGAATGGAATAAAGGTGTTTTGGCCGGCCGGTCACTTCGCATTTCAAACCGGCCTTTTCGAATTCTCTCCTCAGAATTTCGATCATCTGATTTATTAAAACTTCCCGCTGGGTGCGGCGCAGGTTAACCATTTTGGAAATATGGGAATACTTTTCCGGCTCCAGATAGCGGAACGAGAGGTCTTCCAGCTCCCATTTAAGCTCCCAGACGCCGAGGCGGTGAGCCAGCGGAGCATATATTTCCAATGTCTCACGGGCAATCCGCTCTTTCTTTTCCGCCGGCAGAGCAGACAGGGTGCGCATATTATGAAGGCGGTCTGCCAGCTTGATAAAAACTACTCTCAGGTCTTCTGCCATGGCTACCAGGAGTTTACGCAGGTTTTCCGCCTGTTGTTCCGCATGGACTCCGCTTTTTAACCCTGTTGCCGGAGATTTCCGCGAGAGCTCCTCCAGTTTGGTAGTACCATCAACCAGGTTGGCTATTTCGAAACCAAAGTCTTTTTTTATTTTTTCAAGCGATATGCCGCAATCTTCTATGGTATCGTGCAGAAGGGCAGCTGCAAGCGCGCTGGAATCAAATTGCAGTTCTGCCAGTATCAGGGCTACCTGCAGCGGGTGATTGAGATACGCTTCGCCGGAAAGGCGCATCTGGCCACGGTGGGCTTCTCTGGCAAACTCATAAGCCCGTTTAACCAATTCCAGCTTCTCTGCCGGAATATACCTGGATGCTTTTCCAATCAGGTTTTCATAAGTACCGGCCTGTTTTACAACCACAATTGCCTCCCGTACGGTTAAGTATATCCCAACAGTATTCGTTTTTTAAAGCAGGAGATCGGGCTCCTGCCAAACCGGCCACTACCCAGGTATGGCATTTATCCCGGCAATTCTGTTGACGCCCCAAATTCATACGGCTAAAATGTGAGCGAGGTGAAAAATGGAACATATCTGGGCCCCCTGGCGAATAGAGTATATCCGCCTCGCCAAAAGCGGTGAGGAAAAAGGCTGCATACTTTGCGATAAACCAAACGAAGAAGATGACGAGGAAAATCTGATCCTTCTTCGCGGTAAATATAATTTTATTATCATGAACCGGTACCCTTATTCTGCCGGCCACCTTATGGTAGCCCCCAACCGTCATACGGCTTTGCTTGAAAATCTCGAAACCGAAGAACTGCTGGAGCATTTTCAGCTGGTGCAAAAATGCATTCGTGCCATACGCAGCCTCTGGAACCCCGGTGGATTTAACATGGGGATGAATATGGGGCGCATCGCAGGGGCAGGTATAGACCAGCACATTCATACCCACATAGTCCCGCGATGGGCAGGAGACACCAACTTTATGCCGGTTATAGCATCAACCGGTGTGGTTAATTCTTCATTAAAAGAGACCTACATGGAGTTAAAACCTCATTTTTAAAAGGGGGGTTCAATTTACATGCCAGATGAACTAGCAATTATAAAAGAAATACTGCCTTTCCTTATCCCTCTGGTGCTGATACAGTTGGCGCTTATGGTGATCGCACTGATCGATCTGCTCAAGCGGGAATATGTTACCGGCAACAACAAGGTTCTCTGGTTAATCGTTATCCTCGTTATTAACCTTGTGGGGCCAATTTTATACTTGCTTCTGGGTCGTAAGGAAAAACCCGATGACAGCTATTAGCACTCAAGGGCTTTCAAAATACTACAGAGAAGTAAAAGCCCTCGACGGACTCAGTATGGAAGTTCCGGAGAATGTAGTATTCGGTTTTCTGGGTCCGAACGGCGCCGGTAAAACCACTACGGTTAAGCTGCTGACCGGATTTGCCCATCCAACCAGGGGCAGCGCACGGGTTGCCGGTGAGGCAGTCAGCGCAAACAACCTGGCACTCAGATCATCGATCGGCCTGCTCCCGGACGTTCCTGCTTTTTACGACTGGATGAACGCAAGAGAGTATTTACGCTTCACAGCAGAACTGCACCAACTGGAAAGTAGAATAATTGCTGGCCGCATAGATGAATTGCTCAACCTGGTCGAACTTAAACGTTCGGGCAACAGGCGCATCGGCGGTTACTCCCGAGGCATGCGCCAGCGTCTGGGTATTGCCCAGGCCCTGATAAACCAGCCCAGAGTACTTTTTATGGACGAGCCGACTTCCGCCCTGGATCCGGTTGGAAGGCGGGAAGTTCTGGATTTGATAAAAAGCCTGAAGCAAACGGCAACCGTGTTCATGTCTACCCATAATCTAAATGAGGTGGAGAAGGTCTGTGATATGGTTGGCATAATCAACCGGGGAAAACTGGTTACAATTTCTTCGGTCGAATCTCTGCAAAAGAAATATGCACGTTCATTATTCGAAATGGAATTTATTGAAGATCCCGCTCCCTTTCTTCAAACTCTGCAGGAGGCGCCCTGGCTCACCGAGCCCGAAATAATCAACCGGAATGGTGCGCAGGTAGTTATAGTAAAGGCAATTGATGTGGATTATGCCCGGCGCGAACTGCCGCGTCTGATTTCAGACTCCGGCCTGACCCTCGCTCGTTATGAGCTTGTTATGCCCAGTCTGGAAGATATTTTTGTTGAAATTCTGGACGGGGAGAAGGCCAAATGAGAGGATTGGCTCCACTGATAAAAAAAGAGATTGCCGGGCAGCTCAGAACCTATAAACTGGTAATTGTGGGGGGAATATTTTTATTTTTCGGAATCTCTACTCCTTTTCAGCTTAAATATATGCCTGAAATCCTCAAACTTGCCGGTGAGGGAATGATAATCGAGTTCCCCCCGCCAACGGCGGTACAATCTCTGGCTGAGTTTGCCAGCACAATCGGTCAGGTTGGGTTGTTGCTTGCGGTATTAATGGCAATGGGAAGCATATCCAGCGAAATGAAAAGTGGAACAGCCGTAATGACGCTTTCCAAACCGGTAAGCCGTGCCGCTTTTGTCAACTCCAAAATGATAGCCCTGAGCCTTAACTTCGTGTTGTCTCTCTTGGTTGCATCGATTGCCAGTTTTGCCTATACCATATGGCTTATTGAAGGAGCAGAACCGACCGGATATATTGGCTCGAACCTTTTATTGGCATTGTTTTTGATTTTTTGCCTGGCGCTTACCCTGTTATGCTCAAGCCTTTTCAGAAGTTCACTTGCAGCTGGCGGTGTGTCTATTGCAATACTGATTGCACAAGCCGGGCTCTCAGCTGTTCCAGTTATTGGGGATTGGATGCCGGGAAAGCTGCTCGGTTGGGGTATTAACCTGATTTCCGGGAATCCGGACAGCTATTGGGGAGCACTGGCAGTGGCCTTAGCGCTTACAGTTCTATCGCTTTACCTGGCACAGAAAATTCTCAGCGATAAAGACTTATAAGGCCATGTTTGAGCGGTTGTCATAATCAGCTTTTAGAAGCCCGTACAGTTCGAGATCCTCGAAATTGCCGTTTTTCTTGACATCTCCCCGCAGGCAACCTTCATATTTCATGCCCAGTTTCTGCATTACCCTGCCGGAAGCCGGATTACGGCTGAAATGCCTGGCAAATATGCGGTTCAGGCCCAGGCTTGTAAAACCATATTCCATCACGGCCTTGCCCGCCTCAGTGGCGTAACCTTCGGACCAGTACTGCCTGCCGATCCAGTATCCAAGTTCAGCTTTTTCATTGCCGGCATCGATCATCAGACCTATTGCGCCTATCAAGTTTCCGTCCTGCCGATCGGTAATGGCAAAAATAACCCCTTTGCCGGCAGCAAAGCTTTCCCGGTGGCTTTTTATCCAATCGACTGCCATATTGTACTCGTAAGGATGGGGAATACTGCTGGTATTGGCAGCTATTTCCGGGTCTCCCGCCATTCTTACAACATCGCAGCAATCATCCATTAAAAAGTGTCTGAGCAGAAGTCTTCCGGTTTCCAGCACAGGATGAAGAGCCATATCATCTCCAAAAAACAATTGTTTTGATCTGAAGCCCCATTTTAACAGATAAAAGGTAGCAAAACTATGGTAGAATAATCCAGGTACAAAAAATATAAGGAGGTCAGTCATGCCAGATTTCGGAAACGCTTTTTCCGGGATGACTACCGGAAGAAAACTGACAGATGAGGAACTCATCAGAGCAATACGCTTCATGATTGCTGCAGAATATGAAGCAATTCAGCTTTACATGCAACTCGCAGAAGCAACCGATAACCAGCTTGCGATTGAAGTCCTGCGCGAGATAGCTGACGAAGAAAGAGTACATGCCGGTGAATTTTTAAGACTTCTGAAAAAGCTTGCCCCCGACGAGGAGAAATTCTACGAGGAGGGCGAAGAGGAGGTTAAAGAACTGGAAGAAAAACTAAAGTAATGGCTCAAGCTGGCGTAAAAGCTTAAAATTGACCACAAAGTGTGATAAATTTATTATTGTAACTGGCCGAAGGGGGTAAATATCTAATGGAAATTGAGCTGATAAGGGACATTGTAATTATCGCGTCCGGTGCCATTTCTATTATAGTGCTTCTTGTTATAGCTTTCGTAGCGCTCTCTATCAGCAGTAAAGTCAAGCAAATCACCTCTTCCGCAAAGGGTATACTGAAGAAAGCGGAAACGGCCGCTGAAGACCTTCAGGTTATTACCAGCTACACCAGACAGGAAATTGCCAGGCCGCTCGCTCAAATGGCAGGAATTGTCCAGGGTTTGGGGCAGGGCATTCAATCTTTCACCGATATATTTAAAAAATGGAAATAAAAAAGGAGGACAACATGAGTAGCAAAGATGCATTCGCTGGAATCGGTCTGGGTATCGTTATCGGAGCAGTAGTCGGCCTGGCTGCAGGTATGCTTTACGCTCCCCGCCCCGGGGAAGAAACCCGGGAAATAATGAAGGAAAAAACCGGAGAATTCAAGCATAAGGCAGCCGAAGCAATCGAACATGGAAAAGAGAAAGCCATGGAGGTAATACACAAAGGCGAAGAAAAGCTTTTGAAAAAACACGAACAGGCAGCCTGATACTGCACTGGTTCATACACCCCTGCGCGTCTGTTGCTGTGCCCAGGTAAAGGGACTACGCGCCAGTAATCGATTAGGGGGTTGATATCTTGAACCTTGAGTTGATCCACTTATGATACAAGCGCTAAAAAACAACTGGCGGCTGGTTGTATTTCTGGCAGCCGCCTTTATCTTCCTGGTCCTTGCCTGGGCCTGGCGCGGGGTGCTTTTACCCTTTGTCATCGGCTTGATACTGGCCTACTTGATGCTTCCCGGTGTCAACTGGCTGGAAAAAAAGCTCCCTCCCAAAAACAAATGCCAAAAAGCCAGACGAATCGCCGCTATTCTGATAGTATTTGTCATCACTATAGGAATAGTTGGCGGGATTCTTTCATATGTAATTATTACCGTTATACAGACTTTTATCGATCTTTTTTCCAGAGCCCCCGAATATATATCTACTATTATGGATCAAATCCAGCAGTGGGCTGACAGTTTTCAACAACAACTGCCACCCGGCTTACAGACACAGGTAGAGCAGATGATTGCAAATCTGGGGCTGCAAATGGAAAGCGTGCTGGAAAACCTGGCCAGGGGTGGTTTTTCCTTTATTTCCGGTACCGTAGGGGCGTTGCTGGGTTTTGCGGCTTTGCCACTGTTTCTGTTTTATATAATAAAAGACTACAGCCAAATAAAGCGTAACATCTATTCCTTCATTCCGGAATGGACTATTGAGCACACCCGCAATATTACATCAATCCTCGATAAAGTCCTTGGCGGATACATTAAGGCAACTCTGGTACTTGGCGGAATTGTGGCTGTAATGTCCTTTATAGGGCTTTCCATTCTCAGAGTACCTTATGCCCCGGCTCTGGCATTCTTTGCCGGAATAACCGAGATGATACCGACCATCGGTCCCTGGATAGGTGGCGGGCTGGCGTTTCTGGTAACTCTGAGCACTGCACCGGAAAAAGCTATACTGGTAGTGGTTCTGTTTATTGGTGTTCAGCTGGTGGAAAACAACCTGCTTGTACCCAGGATTCAGGGCGGTTACATGAGAATTCATCCGGCTGCAGTTTTGATGCTACTGGTACTTGGTGCACATATTGCCGGTATCTGGGGAATCATAATATCAATTCCAATCGCAGCAACTGTTGCCAGAATCGTTCAATATATTCGGGACAGAAGGGCAGTTCACCAAAAGGAAGAACTGCCACAAGAAACAGGTGTTGTCGAGCCCGAAAACAAACCGGCATAACCAGACCGGTTATTCCTGAAAGTTATATATCCAGATTCTTGACGTTCTTGGCATGTGCCTGTATAAAGGCTTTACGGGGTGGTACTTCTCCCCCCATAAGAACGCTGAACACATTATCTGCCTTGGAAGTGTCTTCAACGGTAACCCTCAGAAGAGTTCTTGTAGCCGGATTCATGGTTGTTTCCCAAAGCTGCTCGGCACTCATTTCACCAAGACCTTTGTAGCGCTGGATATCTGCCTTGCCAGCCTTGCTCTTCAGGGCAGCAAGCGCTTCGTCTTTTTCCCGATCGCTGTAAACCCATTGCTCCTGCTTGCCCGATTTGACCCGGTACAGTGGGGGCTGCGCAATATAAAGATATCCTCCATTTATGATATCCGGCATATGGCGGAAAAAGAAGGTTAACAGTAATGTTCGTATATGTGCTCCATCTACATCGGCATCGGTCATCAATACAACCTTGTGGTAACGCAGGCGGGAAACGTCGAAGTCTTCATCTATGCCGGCCCCCAGAGCAGTAATCAGTATCCTGATTTCTTCATGGGAGAGCATTTTTTCGGCTGTAGCCTTTTCAACATTGAGAATTTTACCACGCAGGGGCAGTATCGCCTGATACCTTCGATTGCGCCCCTGTTTGGCAGAACCACCGGCAGAGTCCCCCTCAACCAGAAACAGCTCGGATAGCGTCGGGTCTTTTTCAGAGCAGTCAGCCAGTTTTCCGGGGAGAGTACCGGAATCCAGGCTGCCCTTGCGTATAACCAGATCGCGGGCTTTGCGTGCCGCTTCCCTGGCTTTGGCAGCGGTTAAGCATTTGTCAAGGATTTTCTTGGCGTCTTCGGGGTGCTCTTCAAGATAAAGCCCCAATTCTTCAACTACAACACTTTCCACAATACTTTTTATTTCAATGTTGCCAAGTTTACCCTTGGTCTGTCCTTCAAACTGCGGCTCAGCAAGCTTTACACTTACAATCGCGGTTAGCCCCTCCCTGACATCGTCGCCAACCAGATTGGGCTCATCGTCTTTAATAACCTTGTTGCGGCGACCCCAATCGTTAAGTACCCTGGTAAGAGCTGACCTGAAACCGGTCAGGTGTGTGCCGCCATCAATTGTATTGACGCAGTTGGCAAAGGTAAGAGTGTTGTCCGTATAACCATCGTTATACTGGATGGCAACTTCAACGACTGTATTGTTTAAAGCTTTTGAAAATACGATCGGCTGGCGGTTTCGTACCGCTCGGTTGCGGTTGAGGCGCCGTACAAAACCGGATATTCCTCCCTCAAAGTAATAGGTCAGCTCCCGGTCTGCCCTCTCATCTACAATACGAAACTCCAGGCCCTTGTTCAGATAGGCTGTTTCCCGTAACCGTTCGGAAATGGTATCGAAATCGTATTCAAGAGTGGTAAAAATATCTTTATCTGCCAGAAATGATATGGTCGTGCCGGTACCGCCGGCTTCACCCACAATTTCCAGCCCGGTCTGTGGTATACCACGTTCATACCTCTGGCGGTGCTGCTTTCCATCACGGCTTACGGTTACTACCATCCATTCGGAAAGAGCGTTCACTACCGATGAACCAACACCATGCAAACCGCCGGAAACCTGGTAGGTTTTGCCGCCGAATTTGGCGCCGGCATGCAGAACGGTAAGAACTGTCTCAAGGGCGGATTTTTTTGTAGCCGGATGAATATCAACCGGGATGCCGCGCCCGTTATCCACAACCGTTACCGAGTTATCTGCATGTAAAACGACCAGTATACGGTCACAAAAACCACCCATGGCCTCGTCAACGCTGTTATAGGCAATCTCGTATACCAGGTGGTGTAAACCACGCTGATCGGTGGAACCGATATACATGCCAGGGCGCCGGCGAACCGCCTCACGGCCGCCCAGAACCTGGATATCTGCTGCTGAATAATCTTTTGAATTCCTGGATGATGCCGATCTATCCATAATTTTCTAATATGCTCCTATCAGGGACTTCGGACAGCTTATGCAAAAACAGACAAGCGCGCTTTATCATTAAAAATTGACCGGGGAAACAATAAAACGCATCACAGAATACAAAAATACCGCCCATTTGGTCTAATTATATCATACCTGGCACTGATTATTATACAGGCCGGAATCGTCCATTCTGAAGGCGCTCAGGATACCCGCAAGAGAGACTTTGTCAACCTTCTCCTGGCTTCCGGACTCCAAATCGCGCACGACCACCACTCCCTCCCGCAGTTCTTCTTCGCCAATGATAACCACAATCTTCATGCCCAGATTGTTGGCCTGCCTGAGTTGGGCTTTCAGACTCTTTCCCTCTGCTGCGGTAATTATCCCGATTCCGCAACGACGCAGAATATTCGAAATGGAGAAAGCCTCTATTCTGGCCTCTTGTCCCGCATGGGCGATGAAGACTTTCGGAGAGTGGATTCCCGGAACATCAATGTTTTGCTCTTTTAAATTGAGGATAATCCGTTCAATTCCGGCAGCAAAACCTATCGCCGGTGTCGGCCTGCCGCCTATTTGTTCAATCAGCCTGTCATAACGGCCGCCGCCGCCTATAGTACTCTGGGAACCGGTGCTTTCCGGCTGAATTTCAAACACCGTTCGGGTGTAGTAATCCAGCCCGCGCACAAGACGGTGGCTGACATCATAATCCAGCCCGGCTGTATCAAGATAATTCCTGAGTGATGTAAAATGCTCATGGCAATCCGGACATAAACAATCAGCGCTCTTCGGGGAGTTATCAGCAATCTGCTGGCAGGCGGCCTCCTTGCAATCAAGCAGGCGCAGCGGATTCTTTTCCATTCTTGTCTTGCAGTCACTGCAAAGCATGTCCGCGCGGGGTTCATAGTATGCCTTCAACATATCGATATATGCGGGACGGCACCTGTCACAACCAATGGAATTGAGTTTTAGCCTGAGGCCTTTCAACCCCAGCCTCTCAAATAATTGCCAGGACATGTTGATCACTTCAGCATCTATCAGTGCCGAGGCATCACCTATTACTTCGCAACCAAATTGGTGATGCTGCCGCATTCTTCCAGCCTGGGGACGCTCATAGCGGAAAGCGGGGGCCAGGTAAAACATTCTGACCGGCTGGGGGAGACTGGCCATTCCATGCTCGATATAAGCCCGGCATACGGGGGCAGTACCTTCAGGACGCAGGGTAAGAGAACTGCCGCCGCGGTCCTCGAAGGTGTACATTTCCTTCTCTACAATGTCGGTTCCTTCACCAACACCCCGTAAAAAAAGCCCGGTGGATTCAAAGACTGGTGTTTCTATACGTTCATATCCAAAGCTTGAACAGAGCCGGCTGGCAACATCCGTTACAAAATCCCAATAATGAGCTTCTTCGGGCAAAATATCACGTGTTCCCCTGGGAGCTTTGAATGCTGGCAATTACATCTCCTTATGAAACTTATTACAGGTAACAGTTTAGCATAAAACGGGCAAAAAACGGCCCGTTTTTCAGGTATATGTTACAGGAGGTTTCTTAAAACTGCTACTACTTTTCCCTGTACCTCGACATTGCCGGCGCTGACAATTATTGCCGGGTAGTGTTTGTTGGCAGGCTGAAGGCGGATATGCCCACCCTCCCGGAATACTTTTTTAAGCGTTATTTCTTTTTCGTTTTTTAACCAAACTGCGGCAGTTTCTCCGTTCTCCACTACCACTGCTGACTCCATGATTACAATATCTCCATCACTGATCAGAGCGTCCTGCATGGAGTCTCCCTTTACCTTGAGAGCATATACATTTTCCGCTCCGGCAAGCAGTACCCGCGGGACCTTGATTAAATCTGCAGAGTCTGCCTCGCTCCAGGTATCGGCAGACGGTACCGGTACAGGCATGCCCGCGGCGATAATTCCGATCAGGGGAACGCTGGCTTCTTCCCGGTCGGAAGCACTGGCAAGCTCAATCCCACGTGAAATATCCGGTCGCCGCCGGATATAACCTTTCTCCTCCAGCTTTTTGAGATGGAAAACTGCAACCGAAGTGGAACTAATACCGCACCCGGCAGAAATATCACGTATGGCAGGAGGGTAGCCATGCTCATCCAGATAGCATTGGATAAACTTCAAAATATCCCGCTGCCGGGAAGAGATTTCAGTTTTACGGGTACTCATCATACAATTTACAATCGAACAACTGTTCTGTAGTCTAATTTAATCAACATTTGAGTTTTTGTCAATTAAACAAGCGAGCACACCGGAACCTGTTTCCCAAAGTAAAACCGGTTTAATGTGAAGGAGCCAGCAGCGGTAAAGACATTTTCGCGGTTATGCGAGCCTTTCTCTGATGGCTCTGGTTTTGATTGCCACTACTGCCCCGAAAGCCAGAACCAGAAGTACCAATATGGCAACTTCCAGAGCGACTCCGGACCAGCTCTCACCCTGCTGGCTGATAGCTACAACCGGCTGAATTACATAATATGTTGGGAAAACCCTGCCTATCCAATCCGGCAATTGAGGAAACATGTACACAAAAGCGGGGGCATACAGCAAAATTCCCATGGTCTTGATAGCAGCAAACAGGGTCGAGATATCCCGCGCGTAAATTCCTAAAAGCAGCCCGAACTCAACTGCCATTACTCCACCCAGAAACAATATCCCGGCAAGCAGCCCGGGGCTGGCGCCAAATGTGCGGTTAATTAACAATACCAGAACTCCCATGGCAAAGCTGACAATTATTCCCATCAGGGCTTTCGATACGATTACGTCACCGGCGCTGGCAGGTGTAACGGTTATCGCGTTAATGGTCTTTTTCTGTTTTTCGGTGATGATCGAGGTCGCAGGCAGCATTGTTCCTCCGATAAAAACGGCCATTAACACTACAAGCGGCAGCAGCCTTTCCCCCCAGGGCACATTTTTTTCGTCCCCGATGACAACGGATGTTATATCCAGATCAAGATCAGAACCACTGATATCCCGTACTATCGAAGCTATCGCGACCCCCAGGACCGTACGGTCTTTTGCCAGACTTTCACCCCAGATATAGGCTTCAATCTCAACAGTTTGACCGCCGGAAATTGCCTCATCGAAGCCGTAAGGCAATATTATTCCCATGTCAAGAACTCCGCTTTCAACCGCTGCAACCATCTCTTGGACAGCTGAATATTCACCCGCAGAAAGAGTCACGGCGTCCAGCGCTCGGTCCACAAACCGGGAATCTCCTTCGTCATATATTCCCAGCCTGGGCAGATCCGAGAACAGTCCTCCGAAAATGGCGCTTATTACCAGAGAAAGTACCAGCGGCATAACCACAGCCATTATGAACACAAAGGTTTTGGGGCCCCATACCAGCTCTTTACCGAGCAGAACCAGGGTCTGCCTTGGTTTCATCCGAGCCTCCTTTTCACCGTCCACATTCCGGCCAGAATAAAGGCCAGGTTAAAACCGGTTATCCAGAGTAAATCCGCCCACATTTGGCCAAAACCGGCATTATAGTTGACCGCCTGATTTAAGGTATTGACCAGGTAATACGAAGGGATTACCTTCGCCCAGTCACTGATTGTTCCGGGGAAAATCACACCGAAAGCGGGTATCGAAAAAACAAGCAGGGCAAGAACTCCCCAGGCCATTACACTCATCAGGTCTTTACCGACCGCAGCTACCAAAAACCCGATTCCGGCCGCCATGACTGCTCCTGAAAATATAACCACCAGCACCAGACCCGGTTGAGAGCTGAAACCCCCGACAACACACATGAAAATCAATACCTGGCCAAAAGCCATGCCAGTTCCGGTCAGGCCTTTGGCCAGAAATAACCCTCTGAGATTAAGCGGCGTAACCATAAGAGCTTTGATTGTACCCGTTTCAATTTCTTCGCTCAGCAGGCTTGCCAGGCTCATCATCTCGGTCAGAATGATAAAAACCGCAAAAAGAGGCAAAAGCCTGTCCCGCGGGGCGACTGCCGAACCCAGGGTATCCCTGCCGAGTACTGTTGTGTTTACTTCAATCTCAAGAGGCTTGCCAGCCAGCGCATACGCGATTTCTTCAAGCATTAACTGCAAAGCACCGCGGTATTCTTCCGGAGCAGCAGAATTGTAATAGACAGATGCTGAAGCCGGTAAACCGGAGGTGACACTGCCGATGAAGCCGTCCGGCAATTCCAATCCTCCAGCAATTGAGCCCTCTTCTATTGCTTTTTTTAACTGAGAGGCTGATTCGAATTGTTCCAGCACAATTCCCTCTTCACCTTCGAATGATTCAACTAACCCCGGAGGCAGGACCCCTGCTATACCAAAGCTGATTTCCTCGTCAGCCTGCGGGGGCATAACCAGGTATACTGCTGCATATACCACCAACCCCAGTACCAAAACTACGGCAAAAAACCGGTTGCGGATAGCCAGACTCAGGTCCTTGCGAACAAGCGCCCAGATCACAAGCAGGTTCACTACAAAAGCCCCCGGCCGGTGATCCGTATAAATATATCCTCAAGGGAAGCCTCTTCACTATGAATAGTAACAACATTTTCAGTTTCCAGCATGGATTTGATTCTATCCGCTGTTTCCGGCTGGTCGAGAGATATTTCCCTTTTTTCCAGTGTGCCTTCAGGGCTTAACAATTCAATGTTAATGGCGCGCTTGCCGTAAAGCTGTTTCAGGTTATGAGGGGTGTCCAGAGCCACAATCTTGCCCTGGTTAATAAAAGCAACCCGATCGGAAAGCTTGTCTGCTTCGAGCATGTCATGAGTGGTAAGAAAAACAGTGGCTCCCCTTTCCCTTTCTTCAAGAATAATGTTGCGTATAGCTTCGGAAGAACTCGGGTCAAGCCCGTCAGTAGGCTCATCCAGGAATAGAACACGGGGACTGTTTACAAGGGAACGGGCGACCATAAGACGTTGCTTCATGCCTTTGGAATAACTGCCTACCCTGTCTTTCCCCCTTCCTTCCAGTCCGATCCGTTTAATCAATGCACGGGCATCGAAGCCCCGGACTCCGAACAAACGCGCAAACAGCTTCAGATTTTCTTCGCCTGTCATCTGCTCGTATAAATTGGCTCCTTCAAAGCAAACACCGATATATTGCTGGACTTCATCAACTCTTTCGGATATATCTCTTCCCAGCAAAATCGCCCGTCCCTGCTGAAGCCTCAATTGGCCGGTCAGGATACCAACAGTTGTGGACTTGCCTGCTCCATTTGGCCCCAAAAAACCCATAATTTCCCCTTCAGAAATCTGAAAGCTGACCCCGTTTACAGCCGTTTTTTTACCATAGCTGTAAACCAGTTTATCGGCAATTATGGCAGGTTCCATTAAAATCTCCTTACTTAAGCCTGGTTGTTTTGTAATATTGTAATTTAAATGTTACAAACTATAATCCTTTCTGTTGACTATGTCAATACTTTTGAAATATAATAATATAAATATTTCATTATTGGAAGTCGCATGGCTATGAACGGTTTTAGTAAACGAACTACGTCAATAAAAAAGAAAATACTTGCCGCCTCTATTGAGCTTTTCGCCCGGCAAGGAATTAAAAATACACCCATTTTGCAGATAAGCAAAAGGGCTGAGGTATCTCCGGTCACCATTTACAATTACTTCGGCAGCAAATCCGGGCTTGTCAGGGAGACGGTAAAATACTTCGCCGGGTTAAAACTGGAAGAGGCAGACAGCCTGCTTAACGCCCGGCGCCCCTATCTGGAACGGCTGGCAGACCTTGTATTTTTAAAAAACGCCAATCTCACCAAATACCACCCTGAACTTCTCAAGGCAATTTCTGCCACTAATGACCCGGAAATTGCTGAATATATTGAAAAAACCGTCTACCCCCAGGCAATGAAAGCTTTTACGGCTTTTCTTGAAGAAGGTAAATCCAGGGGATACATACGACCGGAACTCTCTCCAAGGTCTATCCAGTTATTCACAGAGATGTTTAAATATCTCGCTTCCGGTTACCCTCAGATATTTGATGACACGGATGAAAACCACAGGCTGATTATGGAAATATGGAGGATGTATCTCTATGGTCTGATGGGGCAGGAAACCCACCCGGAACTTTTTTCTGTTCCATGGAAGCAGCCTGC
>Ga0265294_10005327_pt1 | contig 15727 bp, 12 predicted proteins | sample MunlanPumphouse3_FD_192504 | JGI IMG/M metagenome (GOLD analysis project Ga0265294, IMG submission 192504) | Groundwater microbial communities from a municipal landfill in Southern Ontario, Canada - Pumphouse #3 | ecosystem: Environmental > Aquatic > Deep subsurface > Groundwater | place...
TATCGCTATGCTTTTTGGGTATTCCGGTAAAGGAAGTTTTTTGGCCGGGTCAAACAAACCTTCTTTCTGTAATTGGTCTTTTAGTTCTAAAAACTGTTGATACAACAGACCTATACCCGCTTCGGCCATTTTTCGAACATTGATGGAATAAATCCCCCGCTTTTCGTAGATTTGCACTTTTCCCACAACCTGAACCATCATACCGTCACGCGGCGTGAACTTTAAACTTTGGTTATAAGACGCAAACATCGTAGCGCTGATTTCTGCATTCTCATCTTTTAAAGAAAAATAATAGTGCCTGCCCGATTGTTTAAAATTGGAAATTTCCCCCTGTAAATATACTTCTTGCAAGTGTTCATCCATTTCGAACTTGTAACTTAAGTATCTGGTAAGGGCAGTAACACTTAAAAAGCGAACATCTTTAAACAATTGCTCATTTGTCATTTTCATTTACCGATTCCTGCATTTTCTTTAATCGTGTCCAATAAACGATTGTTGAATTTTACTTGCGCTTCCTCCACATCAACGCAAAAATATTTCGTTATTTCTACGGCTTCATTGATGACAATCGGTGCGGGAGTGTTGGCAAACAACAATTCAAATGTCGCAAGACGGATTATCGCCCGATCGACATACGACAAACGGTCGATAGTCCATTTAAACAGACTCTGTTTAATTACTTCGTCGATTTGATCCAAATGTTTAATAGTACCCTCATATAGTTCTTGACAAAAGGAAAGAATGTCGGACTCTACTTTCAATTCATAGTAATCTTCGACAAGTTCAATCGCTTGTTCAAAACCGATTTGATCGTTATTGATATCGTTTTGATAGAGGGCGATGATAGATAAAAGGCGTGCTTGATGTCTTTTCATAACTTTTCCTTATGCTAGGGGGATTAGGAACGGTACAACCGCCACCCCGTATTGACTATATAGATTGCTGGAGACAATATTGGATTCCCATGCATAGGTGATTTTTCCTAAAGCCACATCCGATTCGGTTGACCAAGTAATAATTAACCATTCTTGATTAATCTCATAGGAAATGGTAATTTCTTCGCCGTCTTCATCAAACAATTGTAAAGAATTAATAATATCAACTTCTTGTAACGGCGAACTAAAGGCAATCTTGACCATAGAAGGACTGATGACAATATTCGTGTAGTTTGGCGCTAAATAATTATTCCGTTCATGGTATGTTTTGGTGCGGGTAGCAAGGACCACCCGGTTTGCCACTTGTAGAATGTCAACCGGTGCCAAAGGTTCAATTGTTTCGTTTTCTTGTGCTTTATCCAGCATTCCTTTTTCAAGAGAAACATCATCAGAGGAAGTATCGTGCAAATCATAAGTTGTAACTATCGTAGTATAGGTATAAAAATACGATCCCCTTGCTTGGGCTTGCCTTAATCCTACTATATCTGCATCTTCAAAATCGTTTGGATTGTAAGAAGGTTCTTGGATGATATAGATATCGACTTCATCGTCCAGTTGTCGGTAAAAATCATTCAATAAATAAGTTAACGTTTTACTGTAGAGAGTTAAGTATTGATTTTTGGTTTCGACTTCAAAGGTATTTAGTTCCTTCAAATCGCTTAAACCTTGGTACCATAAAATTCCTTGAAAACGCATTTTTAATAACGGACGAATTTTGCTTTCAAACAAAAAGCCCATTTGGTCGTATACTTCTTCGGTTCCGGTTATTTCCTCTTTAAAACGGTTGGTCATAGAAGAAAAGGTGCGAACCGTATTTTTTGTAGAAATCAATTCGGGGCTAACCCAGGCATCCAAATGCGATTCTTCCACTTGAGCTAATACTACCGCAATCGGAATTTCCAATTTTTGCGCCAGTCCCAAAGCAAAATAATAGGCAAAGGCGCTAACTTGATTGGAAAACTCCGAACTTTCCGGGTCTATCCACTCGCCATCGTTAAAACCTTGTTTGTAGAAACCCACTACCGAAACAAAACCCTGGGCGGTCTTTTCCAAAACTTGTTCCATATCATCACTAAGCGGATTATTGATAAACCCCTCCCCTGCAAGCAACCACACATCGCCAAAGCGAATATCGGAGATTTGCTCTTGATGGACGGAATCATCGATAATTAAATAATACTTTTTATAACTGGCGCTCGGGGACTTCAATTCGATTTTCCACAGACCGGAATCCATGACATAGGTGTAATTTTGATCAATTAAACGGTTATTTTCATCGTATAAAGTTGCGACAATTACAACCCCTTCTTCGGATGACCCGCTGATAGTGAGGTTTTCTTTTTGTTGAAAAAACGCACCATCGGTCAAATATTGATCATGCAAAGTAAACGGCTTGGTTGGTTGCTTCCCGATTGGGTTTTCCGTCGGAGGGATGCAACCAACTAAAAGCAAAACTACGATAAGAAAACATAAAATAAAGAAAAATCGTCTCATAAAGTCACCTCTAATTACAAAAACATTATACACTATTCAGCCGTTTTTTTCAAGCAGAATCGCCTTAATGGCCCTTCGAAATATTTGGGAAAAAGGAATAAAAAAAGTTGATAAATGTTCAATATCCTTTTCAAACACTTATTCAACTGATTTTTTATGAAATTCTTTTAAAGAAAACTCACATCCACAATAATCTTGGCGATAAAGTTTAAATTGTTTGGATAAGGCCACCGATTGTTGGTAACCGTTATTTAGTTTAAAATTGGAATACAAAAAAAGTATCCCGAATTGCTTTTCTAAAGCAATGCCTATTTCATTAATCTTTTTGGCATTCTTATACGGACTTATCGATAAAGTGGTTGTAAAAAAGTCAAAACCATGCCTTTTTGCATATTCTGCCGCCTTTTTCATTCGCAAAGCATAACAGGCGAAACACCGTTTATCCCCTTCCGGTAAGTTTTCCACCCCCTTGATTTTCATCAAATATTCCTGGTGATTGTAAGGTGGGACAATTAAAGGAATGTTTAATTGTAAATATTCAATTATTTTGCCTTGTTCTTGAAGTCGCAAATGATATTCTGCTTCCGGAAAAATATTCGGGTTGTAATAATAAATCGATATCTCGAAATAATTCGCCAATTTCTTTAAAACAGCACTGCTGCACGGGCCGCAACAGCTGTGAAGCAATAACTTTGGTTTTATTTTTCGAGATTTTAATTCCCATAATTTATTTTCGAAGGCTTTTTGGTCATGGATTTCTAACCTTGAACCCCCCCGCAAAACATGCCATAAGGTTTCGTTTTGAAACCCTAAGGATTTTAGAAGGGTTAAATCGACATTATTCTCTTCTAATAAAATGGTAACAAACGATACTTGTTTTTGAAGCAAAGACAATAGGATTAGAAAAAAACCGCCAAAAAGACCGTCAACATTTGGATGAATCTGGTATTTTTGAATAAAAGCTTCTTTTTCGCAAAGGATTAGTTCCACCTTCAAAAAAGCAATATGATTAAGAGCCTTTATTTCTATTATTTGTGTTTTGGCAGTATGCTCGATATTAACCCGATATTCAAAACGGGGAGGATCAAATTTTTCTATTTGTTGAAAATATTTAACTAGTTTATAATACCTGGTGTCTTGATACAAAAAAGGGCATCGTTTGCTTAATTGGAGTTTGTGAAAAGCATCATCGTTTACGATTATTTGATCAAACCAAGTTTGGTAAGGAAACTTTGGTTTTCCAAAGGCATGATAGTAATGAATGGCTTCTTGACTGACAAGAGAATATTGAAAAAGGGCTTGGGAATTGCCTTCAGTATGCAAAATAACTTCTTTATCGCTAGCCAAAGTTAATAATTCTTTTAGCGAATTCATAAAACTGGTTGTTGGATTTGCCAAATAATGTTTAAATAAAAAATCTTTCATGATACCTTCACCTTTAAATTATTATATCACGAAAGACCCTACTGTTTGTTATAAATTACAATTTTCTTTATCTCTTCCAAGTTTTGTTATAACGATTTCTTCAAATCGGGTACGTAAACTCTTAACAATCTTTTGCATAACGGTTAACTTTTGCCAAATATCGTTGGCTAAGGAAAGTTGGTTTTTGGCCCTCACCAAATTGTGTTTTGGATACCGCGTCAAAAAGTATTTATCTCCCAACAAATAATCCGTTAAAAAGCGCATCCCGCATTCCATCGTAATAATATAAACACTTTCTGAAAGCATGTCTCCTTCTTTGTCGCTCAACCATTCATTCGCTTGCAACAAATACCCCGCTGAAAAGGCAATAAAACGGGTAATATCGAAAGCAATATGTTTGAACTCTTTGTCATCTTCCGGTTTTGTGGAAGCCCCGACACGCAAAGCATCGCCAAAATCAAAAAGCACACTTCCAGGCATAACCGTATCAAGGTCAATCAAACACAACGCACGATTTGTCAATTGATCAAACATTACATTGTTTAGTTTGGTGTCGTTATGGGTCACCCGCAGAGGAATTTCCTTTTGGTCCAAAGCGGTTTGAACACGACTTAAAAAAGATTTTTTATCCAAAAAGTTTTGAATTTCGTTTTTAGTTTCTTTAATCCTTTCCTTGATACCAACTTTCGCGGCTTTTTTTAAGGCTTTTATTCGTTTGGGGGTATTATGAAAATCCGGAATCACTTCATAAAGGAGTTTAACGGGAAAATCTTGCAAGTGATTCTGAAAAATTCCGATTGCTCTACCTACTTCTTTGAATTGGCGGAGATCCTGTAGTTGTTGATAGTTATGAGCATTTTCCAAATAATGATAACAGCGATAGCAACCGCTAGCGTCTTCAACCAAGGTTTTGCCCTCAGAGCTCATGATTACATGCAAGGTTTGGTTGTGTTCCTCTTTACTGGCAATATGACGGGTAACATGAACAATATTTTCCATTAATCGATGAGGATTGGGAAAAACATACGTATTGATTTTTTGAATGATATAGTCGTAGTAACCGTTAGCGTCTTGGGTGCGTACAAGAAAGGTCTTATTGACCAAGCCATTGAAATGGCTGTCAACATCAACAACATCGCCTTTAATTAAAAAATGACCAGCAATACGCTTGATGATCGAATTCATTGTAAAACCCCTAACCTATATTATATTCATATCCTACTTATGTATATGCCTAAATAAGGTTATTGGTTACTTTTGGGTTTTTGTTAATTCATTATTAATATATGGCAAAATCCTTTAAGGGTGAAAAAAAGAGGAAACGAAGTTCCCCTCATTTCCTCCATCGATGGTCAAGTTATTTTTTATTCGACGTTGACGCTCGACTATTTGGTTTGGCTACACTGGAACGGCCGGACTTGAGATTGGTCCGTTCTTGAAGTTTCATGGCGCTTTCATCTTTGCCAAATTCCACTTCGTTGTATTCCTTTGGAATCTCTCGCTCCTTGGCAAACTCTACCTGGTTTGCTTTTTTCTTGGTTTCTTCCTCTTTGGCAAATTCCACTTGATTGACATTCGGAACTGTTTCGCCGTATAGATGGTCATAACGTTCCCTGGCATCAACATAAGTTCCCAATTCGATATCATGCGCGTAGTCATGATTAGGGTCAAGCGGAGTTGTCAAAAGGTCGTTGGCCATTTGATTGGCATTTCGCGTAGCCTGATTGCGCTTTTTGGCTTGTTCTTGATCTTGACGATTCGAACGATTATTTTTTTCTTGTCTCATAAAAAACCTCCATTGACATTGTTATTATGTCTTAATTTTGGTTTTTTATAATCATTTTAACAAAAAATCTTTGCCTTTTAATGTTTCTGGTTCAAAACGATCTAAATCGTTGTAATCCTGTTGTCGAAGCGCTTCGAAGATGACGATTGCGGCGACGTTGCTGATGTTCAAGGAACGAATATTATCATTAATCGGCAAACGAATGCATTTATCCAAATTGGCTTTTAAAATATCTTTGGGAATTCCCGTCGATTCTTTGCCAATAATAAAATAATAATTGCCGTTTTTTTCGCTTAAGTCCATTTCATGGGGTGTTTTTAAGCCATAACGGGTCAGGAAGTAAAAAATCCCTTGATTTTGCTTAACAAAATTTTCCCAATTTTCATAAATTTTGTAATGCACATGTGGCAAATAGTTGACTGCCGAGCGTTTCATATGAGCATCGTCTATTTTAAACCCCAAAGGTTTAATCAAGTGTAAAAAGGTATTTGTCCCCGCGCAAGTGCGCATAATATTTCCCGTATTTTGGGGAATTTCCGGTTCAAACAACACGATATGATTGGTTGCCATAATCACTCTCCTGCTAATTCTTCTCTACCAATAATTCGGTCTTTTTTTCGCATTTTGAAATCAACAAACTGATAAAGAATGAATCCCAAAATCGAAGCCCCAACATTTCCGATGATCATTGCGTGCCAAACGCTGCGATCTCCAACATTGAAAACATAAAGAAATAAAAACAATGAGGGAACGCGCATTATCCAAAGACGCGAAGTGGAAAGGAACAACACCAAATCGGTTCGACCTGTGCCTTGGAAAACCCCGATAAAGTTTTGGAAAATTGCCATGAGCGGCAAATTGCATAACAAAAAGAGCAAATACTTTGAAGCAAGCTCAATAGCCGACTCCTCCTGCAAGAAAACCGAAACCAAAAAGCGTCTAAAGGGAATCAGTATAAGCGTTCCCACCGTGGTGATGGATAAAACCATCCACAGGGAAATGAAAAACCCTTGTTTAGCGCGGGCCGGGTTTTTCGCTCCGACGTTTTGCCCCACAAAAGTGGCTAACACCCCGCCTATTCCAAAGGCCGGGAACAAAACAAGCGAATTTATGCGGTTTCCCACACCAATACCCGCAAATATACTTTGATCATAGCCTGCAATCATACTATTCACAATAACAAAACCTAGAGCGGTGAAGGATTGGCTGATTGCAGCGGGCCATCCGAGCGAAAAGATTCGGCCTAAGACTTTTGAGTCCAATTTAAACGAATCCCAATCGAGGTTCATATGATGGCGATCGTCCCTTCGCAAGAACCCTATACAAAATGGGATGATAATCATATTTCCGATTACGGTTCCCCAAGCAGCACCGGTTAAATCAAAACCGAGAACTAAAACAAATAACATGGTTAGAATAATGTTAATGATAATCGAAATAATATTAAAGATTACCGGGGATAATGTATCACCCATCGATTGTCTGGTTGCCTGGAAAGCAAAGAAAATAAATAAACCCGACAATTCAAACGATCTTACACGCACATAGCGCACGGAATAAATAAACAATTCTTCTTCCGCATTCATCATCCTAATAATATTTGGAGCCAAAATATAAAGCAAAATATTAAAAAGGATACCAATAAACACGCATAGCAACATCAGCTGACCGCTTATTCGTTTCGCTTTGGCGTACTGTTTGGCACCAATATTTTGACTCATTAAAGCGGTACCTGCTATCATCAACCCCATGGCTAAACCTTGTACAACCGAAATTATCGGGGTTGTAAAAGATATCGCCGCAACCTGCGCATCAACAATCGGTTTAGCGTCTTTAATGTTGGCTACAACATACATGTCTACCATATCGTGAGCAGTTTTAATTATGCTGCTAAACATTATCGGTAAGGCTAAAATTAAAAAGGTTTTTACAATATTTTTACCGTAAAGGATGGCATCCTTTTTGGCCTCTACATCAATCATGGTATTCACCTTCAGTCCTAATAACATAATTATACGAAAAATCGCAATTTTTCGCAACTAAACTATCTTATTACTTTTTTTCATGCTTTACTGGGCGTTTTATGGTAAAATGTTTAAGAAATCTAATCTGTTGAGGTGCAATTATGAATAACAACTTCTCCAAAACCCCTGAATTGAAACTTAATTATAAACGAACTTTCTACATTGGGCTTGCCTTCTTTTCGATTTTAATGATTTGGCAATTGTACAATCATTATTGTCCAATAATCTTAGAACATTTGCTTGCTCAAAAATTCCCCCAACAAGAGGAAAACTCTCTCTTTTATATTGTGGGTGTCATTATGGCTGCCGATAACTTATTGGCGATCTTTATGTTGCCAATTTTTGGCACCTTATCTGACAAAACCAAAACCAAATGGGGACGCCGCATGCCATACATTATCTCTGGAATGCTTGCCAGCGTCATTTTGTTTCCGTTCATTTCGGTAATGTTTATTATAAATTCGCTTGTGGGCGTCATTGTCATGATGGGATTAATCCTTATCGTCATGAATATTTATCGCAATCCTGCAGTTGCTTTAATGCCAGACATTACCCCAAAACCCTTGCGCTCAAAAGCAAATGGAATCATTAACTTTACGGGGTATTTAGGGGCGATATTTGCAGGGGGACTAGCAATTGTATTCCCAGTTGGTGAATTTGGAAAAGAAAATTGGAATCCAAGAAATGCCTTTATTGCCTTTTTAATTGGCAGTATCTTGATGTTCATTGTCATGATTTTGCTTTTTGTCAAAATTAAAGAAAACAAACTGGTGGAAGAAACAAAGGAAGAAATGTCTCTTGGAGAACAATTAAGCCAAACGCACGAAAAAATAGAAGAAAACAAACCGTTAAGTTCCGTTGACAAACGTAATATCTTTATTCTGTTGTTCTCTGTTCTCTTTTGGTTTGTATCGTTTAATGCGATGGAAACCTTTAACAGCCTCTTTTGCAAAGTAATATTTAATGATGAAAAAATAAACGGCATAGTGGTTATTGTTTTAACAGTCTCTTCTATCCTTACTTTTCTGGCTTCCATGAATTTGTCGTTTAAAATCGGCCGGAAAAATTGCATTTTGTTAGGACTATTGCTCGTTATCCTAGGCTTTTTGGGAATAATCTTTCTGCTAACCTCCCAAGGAGTATTTAAGGAAAGCGTAACAGAAATTACCTTGCCTTCTCCACTATTTATTCTCTACTTGGCGATGATTGCCGTCTGCGGGGTTGGTTGGGCCTTGATTAACGCCAACTCCTATCCAATCATGGTGGAAATGTCTTCAAAAAACAATGTCGGCAAATATACCGGTTATTACTATACTTTCTCGATGGTTGCCCAATCGGTTACTCCGATTGTGGTCGGATTAATCATGTCCTTTAATAACCGCGGTTTGAAATTGCTCTATCCTTATTCCTTCGTTACCATGGTTTTTGCCTTATTAATATTTGTCTTCTTTAAAGAAAACAAAAGAGCGGTCAACCAAATTAAACGTGGTTTTGAAGGTTTAGCGGGCGACGACGATTAACTTACAAAAGACCAAGCTTTTACGCTTGGCCTTTTTTTTTAGCCCACTCGTTCCTTGAGATGGCCGATTGTGCTTTGAGGGATTGTAATAAATCCTATTTCTCCATTGATTACTTTTTGAAAGCCAGTAATTATCCTTTCGGTTTCTTCACCGGTTTCATCAGAAAATATTAACAAATAGTTTACAATTCCCGCTTGATTTAAATCGCCCAAATAGCCACTCAAATTGATAACCTTGTGACTTAAAATTCGCACCCGGCAATCCGGTGTAGTAATTAATGGCATTTTGTTTTGGAATTCATCTTGGAGATGATATCGCATACGACAACCCGTTTGACAATATTTATGGTCAAAACCCAAGGCTTTAGCAATCAGGCAATGACTTGTAATCATGGTATCATAACGTCCGTAACAAACATAACCGAGTGATAAATTATCTGGTTTAGTTTTTGCGATTAATTGGATTTCTTCCAAAGAGTTTTCAATCGACAAATAAGCTTTAGTTACCCCATATTTTTTTACAAACGCTAAACTATCTGAATTTACAATATTTAAATAGGGGGAAACTATCGGTTGAACTGTTTTTGACAGTTGGGATAGATTGTGAATCAGGGCTATAGGGTATTGGTTTTCATTATCGTCGCCAATCCTTTGCAACACTGGAATATTTTGCGAGAAATCATCATCAAAATAATTGGGGATATCATAATATATGGTTTTTATTCCTAACTTTCTGGCTATATGTAACTGTTCCTCCGTAGAAACCAAAACTTCAAGACCTTTGTTTTGGTTAGGGTTTTGGTTTTCTTTCTTGAAGGTAGAATACGATAGGTATTTTCGGTTTGTTTGCTTACCTCGAAGGTGCGCAAGTTTATCCAAAGCATCACGTCTTAATTGATTTAACGCTTGCACCGAAATATAATAATTATCATCGATATCAAATTTAATTTCGGAAAAGTTAAACGGGGTGTCACCGGTTTTTTTAATTTGCGTCAAAAAACGTTCAATCGATTGCTTTTTATTTGCTTTTTCGATTACTTTTGGTCCCAAGGTTTCTACCTTGTGCAAACCATCGCTGACGGTTAAGGATAAATATTCATCGGGTTTAATGCGTAAAAACCCGCTAATAGAAATAAAACGGTTAGTCGATTCGACTCTATCCCCTATTTGCCTGTCTAAAGTTTTTAAAACGGTTGCTCCTATAGAGGTAACCGGATTCACATTAAGAGTAACCAAATCGCCTTGCTTCGCTTCCTTTACAGGTTCTCCTTTTACCAGCATTTTAGTTACGGTAAAGCCGAAACTATTCTGGTCATCGACAATCCGAATACCGTCTTGTAAACTGAGCGAATCGGTTAAACTGACAACCACCGAATTCCTTGTTTGCTTAAAAACTTTCCCAATTGTTATTCCTTGGTGATTGACTTTGGAGGTATTGGTCAAAAGGTGATTAGCTTCGCCGAACAGATATCCTTTAGTGAATTCGCGGTTAAAGCTAACTCTTAGTTTTTTTAGCATCGTTTCGTTAACTTCCGGTTGTTTGTTTTCGAGTATTTGATCAATTACTTTTCGATAGTTTGAAACCACGGTAAAGACATAATCAGGGCGCTTCATGCGTCCTTCAATTTTAAAGGAAGTGACTCCCGCTTGGATTAACTCAGTCATATACTCTATCGTCATTAAATCTTTCATGGATAAAAGAGCTTGATATTCGCCGATTTGTCTGTTTCCTTTATAAAGCTGATAAGTTTTCCGGCATGGTTGCGCACATTGACCGCGATTTCCGCTTCTTGTCCCTATGCTTGAACTTAATAAACAATTGCCGGAATGCGAAAAGCAAAGCGCACCATGAACAAAGACTTCAATTTCAATATTTTCTTTTGCCATTTCTTTTACTAAGTCGATATCAATTTCTCGTGCCAATATGACGCGTTCAAATCCCAAGCGTACTAATTCTTTGACCCCTGCCAAGGTATGGATATTCATTTGGGTTGAGGCATGAAGGGGAAAATCAGGATAATTACCCCGAACATAATGGGCGACACCCAAATCCTGGACAATTAGGGCGTCACACCCCGCTTGATATAACTCATCGATATATTGTCTTAAATTATCCCATTCTGAGGAAAAAATAAGCGTATTAATGGTAACATAAACTTTTACACCTCTGATATGGGCATAATTGACTAGATCTTTAATGGTTGATAAATCCATGTTTTGGGCGAACATTCTGGCATTAAAGGCTGTTCCTCCCAAGTACACTGCATCCGCTCCTGCCTCGATTGCTGAATAAAAAGCCTCAATCGACCCGCACGGAGCCAATAATTCCAGTTTTCCCAAAGTCATCACCTCACAAATGGAAAAGCCAAAGAGTACTTTGGCTTTACTGACTATAATTGATTTTCAGGAACATCTTCGGTCATTATATACAAGATACCTATCGTGCCTTGTCCACAATGGCTGGCGATGACACATCCTGCTTCTGTATGAAATAAATTTTTAATTTGTTTGGTTTCTGGTAATTCTTGCATTTTTTCTTCTAAATACCGATAACTTTTGTCGGCAGCAGTACTGGTGATAAAGACGAACTCCGGATCGATTTTCGGAAAATCACGCAGGAATAATTTTAACATTTCATTCAACGACTTTTTCATGGAACCAAAAACCGATTTACCGACATCCATGCGTCCTCCGCGAACGACAATCATCGGTTTAATCCTAAACATCGCTCCTAAGAAACGTTTAGAAGTCGAACAACGGCCCCCTTTATGAAGATATTCAAGCGATTCAACTACAAATTGCGTTTTAACTTTTGGAACTATCTTTTCAATCTCCTCGGCTATTTCTTTTGCGCTTTTGCCGAGGTCTCGCAATTTGGCTGCTTTAAGAAACAAAAGAGCGGTTCCTGATGATAAGTTTTTGCCATCGACTAAGAAAACCCGTTCTTTTAATTCATCATCAAGTTCATTGCGAGCCAAAAAAGCATTTTGATACGTGCTCGAAAAATTGTAACCCAGAGAAATATGAACCACATCGCAACCTTGATTAAGAAACTTTAAATAATGTTCTTTATAATCCAAAGGAGTGCGGGCAGCGGTTTTCGGAAGCATTTTTTTCTCATCCACTTTTTTGTACAACTCATCAGGAGATATGGTTACACCGTCAAAATAGGTTTCTTCTTCAAAATTGACGATTAATGGTATAATTTCTATTTGGTACTTTGCAACTAATTCTGGCGGAATGTCGATTGTGCTTTCGCTGAATAGTATTACTTTGTTCATATTATTCCTCCGTTTTTATGGTATCCATTCTTGGTTTTCTTCGGTCAATTTTTCAATTGCTTTTATCAAAACATCGCGGAATAACAAACCGTCTGCTTCAATATTGGTACCATTCAAGAATGGGTATTGTGGCTGGTCAAATACATAATCGATAGATGCAACCCGATAGGTATAATTATCCACCAATGGTTCCCCATTAAGGGTAACCGAACTGCCTATTGCCACCAAATTGGAACTTGAACTCAAACCGAAGAATAATATTTCCCGAATTTGCGCTCCGGTTAATGTGACGGTTTTTACGGTATTGTCAAAAGGCATTATTTTATAAAGATGCGCAACTGTCACTTCAGTTCCTTTGGAAATGGGGAAGGCGTCGCCACGAATACCCCCGGAATTAATAAAGGCGACAGCGGTTTCGGTATGCGCTCTTAAAGCATTGGCTGCCCAAGTAACCGTCGGATATTTGGTGATATCGGTACCGGCTATCCCAATTACCCGCGAAAAGAGCGGTGAAGTAGCTTCGATTAAAGAATTAATGTAATTTTCAATGCTGGCATGTTTTGTTCGGGAACTGCTCATCCTTACGGAGGATGATGTGACACCGGTTACCTTTTTGGTTGTCGGATTAATATTTAAAGTAATATCACCTACATATTCACCGGAAGAACCAGCTTGAATAATCGGAATTTCCCGATTATCAGCGGAATAAATGGTTTGAGGCTTGTTTAAATGATGGTGTCCGTTTACAATCGCATCAACCGCTTGGTATCCTGTTAAGTTGGCAAGCATGTTGTTGGTGGTATCACTGCCGTCGTGGCCAAGAGCAATTATGATATCAACTTCCTTGTTTTTGCGCAAATCTTCGATGATTGGCGCAATCGTGGTAGGAATTGATTCAAACTTATAATCTTTTACCATTCCCACGGCAATATCGCTTTCCAAACCATAGCCGATATAACCAACAATACCCACTTTTAAGTGGCCTTTGTTGATAATTGTATAGGCTTGGGTATTCGGCAATATTTGTTTATTGGTTTTTTGAAAAATATTGGCCCCTAAAAGCGGAAAATCAGCTTCGCCATTTGTTAAATCGCCATCGCGGTATTTAAGGATTTCCTCAATTCCCCAGTCAAATTCATGATTTCCAATTGCCATCGCATCAAATTTAACTGCATTCATCCACTTAATTACATCAAGTCCCCGACGGTAATTGGAAATACCGGTTCCTTGGAACATATCGCCTGCGGAAAGCACAATGGTTTCATTAGGGTTTAAATTGCGTTGGTCAATCAAATATTTGCCCATCCGAGCTGCTCCGGCTTCGCCATCGGTCTCCGCTAAAGCCCCGTGAAAGTCATTGACCGTAAGAATTCTCAGGAAATCAATTTCATCGTCTGTTTCGGGAACAAAGGAGACATCGATGGTTAATTGATCAACAGCTTTGAGATTCTTATTTACCTCTGCAATCACTTCTGCTTCGGTTTTTGGTTTATTCGGATTAGGGTTTGTTTGAACACATCCGACTGTCAAAGTAATTATCCAAAGCAATAACAATATCCTAAAGGTCTTTTTCATATCCTGTTTCTCTTCTTTCTATTATTTATGTACATTATACCATTTTTTTGGAGATATTACTTGTTTTTTACTTTAAAAAGACTCCATGATTAATGCAGTATTACTTTGGGTTTATTTTCCTCTTCATTTAAAGATTCAGGAAACGCATTTTTAAAAATGACTTTTTTGACAAATACAACAATTAACAAAATAAACGGAATACCTATTTGCCAGATGACTTTAAACCAAATGTAACGTTCTTTAAAAATACGCAAGGATTCAAAATTCGGGAAAAGCAAATAGGATAAACCAAGAATTACCAATAATACCCAAGCAATAAAGGTGTTTCGATTTCCTTTGGGAAAAAGTTTCATTAGTCCTTCGATGGCAAACACGAGCGCAAGCAGCACCTTTAACAGGATAGCATTAATAAAGACGCTTGAAAGCAAAACTTGAATGCGCGTGATAAACTGAGCTACGTCAATTAGGGCTATAGCTGAATTAGTGGGAAAAACTAACAAATTGGCTAAAGACTCATTAAAAACAAACAACTGCACCAAGATAGCTATCAAATATATCAAACCTCCGCCAACAATGCCTTTGCCAAATGTTTTCCAATATTTTACTTTGGGAATTATGATTATCCCTAAACCCGTGACAAGAATGGTGTCCCCAAAGGATACTGCCCAAAAGGAGAAAGAAGATTTAGCGATTTGTTTTACTGGCGTCTTTAGCAATGGAAAAAGGTGCAAAAAATGGTATTCAGGATAAAGTAGCAATAAAGAAATAATAAATAGACCCATAAAAAGCGGAAAAATTATAACGAATAATTGAATCATCGCTTTTATTCCTGAGCGAAGCAGAAAATAAATTGCCAAAAGAACAATTAAAGCAATGAACAAATAGGGGGTATTGCCGAAGGATAAAATCCTGATAAAGGAATTGAATTGATAAAAAGAACAGGTAGCAACAAGCAAACCATACCAAATATATAGAAAAACGATTACTTTGCCAACGATTTTTCCAAACGCTTGCTCAATTATCGAAAATAAATTACCTTGAGGAAAAAGGATTAATAAAAAATAATAACAAGAAACCAAAAGCAATGATCCAATTATGGTCACGATTAAAGCAAACCAAGTATCTCGCCCGGCATTCACATTTCCATAGGTAACCATGATTTCGCATGATACTAGCATTGCAAGGATTATCCCTATTTTGGAAGAAGAAATTTGTGCTTGTTTCACGAATCCACATCCTTACTGTATAACTATTCCTGAGTGTTTAATCGAAGCTTTTACTTTTACTTGGATGTCAAGTTGTTCCAGAAAAGGCGTGCTGTTTTGGGATAACTCAAGCCATTGCTTATATTGCTTTTGAAAGTATAGTTTTTCGAACCCACAGATATCGCTTTTGATTTGATTTTTGAGCTTTTCGAAAAAGTCCTCCAGTTTGTTCTTAAGCCAAGATTCCAACATGCGTTGATAATCTTTAGTTGTAAATTGTTTAGAATATATTATTTGGTTGGTGCCAATGAAAGTATCGATTTTTACCTCCAAATTTAACAAAAGATTTTCACCTTTTTCATATTGTAAAGCGGTTTGGCAGCCTTGTATCTCATATACAATATAATGATTGGAGTTTTCCGGAATGGGAATATTAAAAACCCCGCCTTTTAGTTCACCCAAAAACATTAAAAGAAATTTGAT
>Ga0265294_10005329_pt1 | contig 15722 bp, 10 predicted proteins | sample MunlanPumphouse3_FD_192504 | JGI IMG/M metagenome (GOLD analysis project Ga0265294, IMG submission 192504) | Groundwater microbial communities from a municipal landfill in Southern Ontario, Canada - Pumphouse #3 | ecosystem: Environmental > Aquatic > Deep subsurface > Groundwater | place...
CTTTTCCGAGGTTTATTTTTTGACTTTGGGGCAGTTGCGTTTCCCGGAGGCTAGTGCTTGGCAGGAATTACAGGACCAATTATTAGGGGGACAGTACACCTCGTTTTTAAAACCTGTTTCCGCTGTACTTGCTGACTTAGAGGATGAGTCCAACAGTTTATGGCGACCGGATCAGCGTGGAAAACCTGTAGCCAAGTTGTTACAAATGCAAATTTTAGAGTTAACACAGCACAGGAAAGAAGCTTTTGAAAATGAGCAAAATTTACGAGATAAAGAGCAGCAATTGGCTAGCCTTTGTGCAGAACAAGAGGAGAGCAAAGAAGAAAAAATCAGGCTGTTGGCTGATCTTAACCGTATGGAACGTTTGCTGCCGGTGAAAAAAAAGTTACAGCGGATTGCCGAACTGGGGGCAGAGGTTGGAGATCTTGAGAATTATCAGCAATTACCCGGGCAGCCGGAAAAAACCTTGGCAAAGATGCAGGATGATTTAGAAACCTTAGAAGAAGAAATTAAGAAAGCGGTAGAGAAAAAGGCGCAGTTTACAGAGCAGGTTGCTGCTTGGGGTAAGACCGAACAGTTGATTTTGGCTGAGGCTGACGAGATTGGGGAGGTAACTAAGGCTTATTCCCAAATTGTGTCTGACCAAGAGGAAGTGCAGACATTACAGGGAGATCTGCGGCGAAATGAGCAGCGTCTTCTTGATTATGCGGCTACTGTTCTTTTAGGTGGTTGGCAACCTGAATTAGCCATAATTTTAAAGGACCTTGACGAGGTGGAATTACAGGCGGGGATAGCTTCTTTTAAAGAAGCGCACAGGGAGAGTCTAAATAAAGAAAGCCGGCTGGAAGGTTTACAGGTACAGAGAGGAGCCGGGAGTAATTTACGGTTATTATCACCAATCGCTGTTGCTGCTTTCTTCCTAGGTTTGCTGGGCATTTTCCGGTTTGGTAATTCACCTTTGGGTTTTGCGGCGGCTTTATTGTTATTTTTAGGGTTGGGCTTGGCCGTTTATGGGGTGTTAGCGAAAGGGAAGATGTTGGCCCGGACTGAGTTGACCATAGTTGAAAAGGAAGCAGCTTTGCTTAAGGCAGAGTGTCAACAAAGGTGCGCCAAGGTTAAAGAGGCTTTGCGGGGGCTTCCGGTCGCGGAACAGCGGTTAAAGACACCAGATGAAACATTATGGGTTGATCTCAACAACATGAAGATGTTTTTAGCTCAAAAAGTTGATCTTGTTGACAAGTTGCGGCAGGTAGAAGAACGGTTAAGGGGTTATGAAAAGAGGGTAAAGTTTCTTTGCGAAATGTTTAAGTACACCTCTGCCGGAGATGTACTGGGGGATTTACGTTTGTTGGAAAAAGGCTTAACTACAGCGAGGGAATGTCAAACGATGGCTCAGCACGCGGGGAACAATTTGCACGAAGTCGAGGAACGGTTGGCGGAGTTGCAAAGTAAACAAGAAAAGCTGGTTGCAGAAAAGAAATTTTTGCTTGCTAAGATAGATGATTTGCCCGGTGAAAACCTACAGGAAAAAGTCGGTAATCTTTTATTGCGGCGAGATTGTTGGCAGCAGAGGCAAACCTTGCGGAAGGATTTAGAAAGAGAGTACCCTGATTGGAGAGCTATAGAAAAGGAGATTGAAGAAGCAGAGGCACAAGAGGAAACGTGGCTTTTTAGTGATCATGAACTTGCGGTAAAGAAAATTGCTTTAAGTGAAGTAGAGGAGCGAGGGGCGGCTTTAAAAGAAAAAAAAGCAAGGTTAGAAACTGAGCTTAAGCATTTAGCGGACAAGGAAAGAATAGATGACCTCGCCGGGGCTATTCAACAGTTGCAAGCAGAGCGTAAAACTGTAGAAGTTAAGCGGGATCGGCTTGTTTTTCTGAAGGAATTACTGCGGGAGGCTGACCGCCGTTTTCGGGAGGAACATCAACCGGATGTGTTACAGAAAGCCGGTCATTATCTGGAGATGATCACCGACGGGCGTTATGACCGGCTTTTTGTGCAGGATGATGGCAGCGGATTAATGGTGCGGGGAAACTATGCCCATCAGCTTTTGCGGGCGGATTTTCCTTTGAGTCGGGGGACTTTAGAGCAAATCTATCTTGCCTTGCGTTTGGCTTTAGCCGAACATTTGGATGCCGGGAGAGAGGCGGTGCCGTTATTTTTAGATGAAGTTTTGGTGAACTGGGATGGGGTAAGATTAGAAAAGGGACTGGGGCTTTTGCAGAACCTGGCGGGGCAGAGACAGGTGTTCCTTTTTACCTGTCATGATTGGCTGGTAAAGAAGATGCAAGAGATGATGGAAGTAAAGGTAGTTGGGCTAAATTAGGCTCAACTACCTTTTTTTAACTTAAAATGCCAACTTTTTTATAATAACTTTTCTTCTCTATTTTGATATAATTAAGGTAAGTGAAAAAATACGGTATTTAAGGTATATTTTGTAGAAAAAACTTACATTAATTGATTTAAAAGAGAGTGATGGGGAGAATGTTAGAGTTATTATTAGAAAAGAGACGAAAAAGGTTACGAAGATATAAGTGGTTTCGCCGAGGGCAAAGCTTAGTTTTTTTGCTGGTATTTTTGCTGATGTTTTTGAGTAGCCCTAAGCTTATCGATACAGAGATAATGGGTAGTATTGAGACGCCGGAGGGTGTCTCTGCGGAGATCGGGGAGGTTTTACCACAGGATAAGCTGCCTTCTGGGCAAGCTGGTTCGGGTAAAGAGCCGGAAGCACAGGCTGTAGAGCCGCAAGAGCCTTCGAGTGCTGCAGATGATTGTGAATTTCCGGAAAAGTTTGCTCCCGAAAATGATGGAATAGAGCGGGAAGTAAAAATAGCATATCTTACTTTTGATGATGGTCCTACTCATTACTTGACGGATATTTTGCAGATATTAGCCGAATCAGAGGTTCCGGCTACCTTCTTTATGTTGGAGCCGAGCATGAGTGCCCATGCTGATGTACTCAGCAGAATGGCAGAGGAAGGTCATGCTTTTGGTTTACATGGAGTTACGCATAAACGCAAACAATTTTATGCTTCTCAAGAGAGTGTTTTAGGCGAAATGAATACAGCCCAAGCTAAATTGCAAGAAATAACAGGTATCAAAACAGTTTTAATTAGAACACCTTATGGTAGTAAGCCCTACATGACACCGGCCTATCGGGAAGCTGTGGGGGCGGCTGGCTATAAGCTGTGGGACTGGAATGTGGATAGTAAAGACTGGTTCTATCGAGATGAAAGATTGGTTAGCCATACCTTGAAACAAATAGAGGTTTTAGAGAAAAAGAAGGTGACTCCTGTTATTTTACTGCATGAACGTAAAGAAACGGTACAATTTTTACCGCAAATATTAGCGTATCTGCAAAGTAAAAACTACGTTTTAAAAGTACCGGATGCGGAGACGGAACCGGTACAGTTTAAATAGTTCAACTATATATCGCATTCATTTCTCTTGACAAATGAAATTGATTTCATTGTAATGAAGTTAAGAAAAGGAAGGATAGGAGATGATTGGCATAAAAAAGCAGGTCTTAATTGTCGGAGGCGGAGCGGCAGGAATGATGGCAGCTATTGCTGCTCAAAGGAGCGGCGCCGCGGTGACGATTTTAGAGAGAAATCCTCGTGTCGGGAAGAAGATTTTAGCTACGGGGAATGGCCGTTGTAATTTTACGAATATCCATACAGATGCTGCTTGCTATCATGGTCGTAATCCGCACTTTGTCTACAGTGCCTTGTCTGCTTTTGGTGTGCAGGAAACACTCGATTTTTTTGAGGAATTAGGGATTGCCCCTAAGGTAGAAGATTTGGGTAAGGTATTCCCTATGTCTGATCAGGCTTCCAGTGTTTTAGATGTTTTGCGGTACGAATTAAACGAATTAGGTGTGCAGGTCATTGGCGATGCTTTTGTGCAAAAAATAAAAAAAGAGCAAGGTCAATTTAAAGTGGAGTTAGCAAATGGGACGAGCCTCAAAGGAGATAGCGTGATCCTTGCTACCGGGGGTAAGGCGTTCCCGGCGAGTGGTTCTGATGGTAACGGTTTTGCTTTAGCTGAAGAACTTGGGCATACGATAATCCCGATTTTCCCCGCCCTAGTTCAATTGAAACTAGAGGGGGAATATTTTCAGCAGATCCAAGGGGTTAAGCTTGTAGGTACAGCGGAAATCTTACATCGTCAGAAAAGTGTAGCAAAAGATAGAGGAGATCTTCTCTTTGCTAATTATGGTGTATCCGGTCCGCCTATTTTACAAATCAGCAGAAAAGCAGGGGCCCTTTTACAGGCAGGGGAAGAGGTTGTTTTAAAGTTAACCTTGCTTGATAGTATGTCGAAAGAGGACTTGACTAAGCTTCTTTTCACTCGTTGGCAAAACAGACCGATAAAGACGGTGGAGTTTAGTTTAGTCGGTTTAATTAATAAGAGACTGATTCCTGTGGTGTTAAAGGAAGCGGGGATTAGGGATTTGCGGTGTCCGGCGGGGAATCTTGCGGCAGAAGAGCGGGAAAAGATTGCGGCGATACTTACTGATTGGCGTTTTAAGGTACGGGGAACCAAGGGTTGGTCTAGTGCTCAGGTAACAGCGGGGGGAGTGGCGACAACAGAAATTAATCAGCAAACGATGGGCTCGAAAATTGTGCCGGGGTTGTATTTTGCCGGTGAAATAATAGATATAGATGGGCAATGTGGTGGTTTTAATCTGCAGTGGGCTTGGTCCTCCGGCTACCTTGCCGGTCAGCGTGCCGCATCTGATTAAGCTGTTAAAATAGCGGCAGTCAGCGGGTTTATTCGTGCATCCTAAAGGGACGGTTCTTGCACTTGCCGGGGAAAAGCAAGTACAAGAACCGTCCCTAGGATTTAAAGTAAAAAGGTGTTTAGTAGCAATTAAGTAGATGGCTGTCTTTTCCTAAGAGCAGCCAATCTGAGGCGACATTAAACTTGTTTGTAATAGCAATAATTGCTTTTGTACTAGGCAAGGAACGACCTCTTTCCCAATCGCCAACATTCCCTTGTGAAAACCCAATAATTTCACCAAATTCTTTTTGCGACAGATGATTTCTTTCGCGTAGTTCTTTTAGTCGAACAGGGATGTTTTTGATGATTCAACAGCTCCTTTCCCTATTAGTAGATTAGATAGTTGTTTGCTTACAGTTTGATAGCAGTTCTTGATTAATTATACTTGCAGCTTGAAAGCAAGTCAAGGTTTTTAAAGTATGAGCTTGGTCAATAATAGCAAAAAAAGGTTCTTGCTATGTTCCCGCTAAATTGGTATAATTAGGTTAAAATGTGGATGGTGGGGGATTCCTTCATGGATAATCATGAGTTTCAGGAGAAAGTTATGGGATATCTGGCTCAGCTTGCCGAAGACATGACGTGTTTACGTGAAGAACTGAAGACAGAGATAGCCGAATTGCGTCAGGATATGACTACAGAGATAGCTGATTTGCGTCAGGAACTGACTACAGAGATAGCTGATTTACGTCAAGAACTGAAGACCGAGATAGCCGGAGAAATAAGCGGCTTACGTGAAGAAATGACCTTAGAGATGTCTAGATTGCGTCAGGACGTAAAGGCAGGGATAGGCGGCTTACGTGAAGAAATGGCTATGCAAATGACTGATTTGCGTCAGGAAATAACCGGCTTGCGCCAGGATGTCAAAAAACTTGAAACTCGTGTACAGAAGATTGAATTAAAGATCGAAAATGAGATTACGCCAAAAATCTCTGCTCTTTTTGATGGTTATGTACAGCATACCGACCAATTAAAGCGGATTGAGGAAAAAGTGAGTAGGCATGAGGAATTTATTATTCAGCGGGTGAAGTGATGACTTGGCTTCACTTGACTTCAGGTATGGAGATAGATATAATTGCAGATGTGTATTAATAAAAAATTATATTAAAAAAACAATGATAGGAAGTAGTAGGCTAAGGAGACAAAGCAGAGAGCTGCCGGTAGGTGCAAGGCAGTAGGGGCTCATAACTGAACTCGTCCTAGAGTAAGCGGGATCAAAAAATAGTTCCGCTCGGGGAGGAAACCCGTTATCAGCAAAAAGAAGTGGATAATTATTTGTATTAATTTATAAAGCTAGCAAATAATTATCAACAAGGGTGGTACCGCGTGAAAAAGCCTCTCGTCCCTTTACTGGGATGTGAGGCTTAAATTTTTAAAAAGTGACTTAAAATAATAAAGGACAAGTGTATTTTAGCGAGGGGGAAGACACAATGCAGGAAAAGTATAATTTTAAAGAAGTGGAAAAGAAATGGCAGGAGAGATGGGAAAAAGATTCCTTATATAAGGTAGAGGAAGATCCCCAAAAAGAAAAGTATTATTGTTTGGAAATGTTCCCTTATCCTTCAGGGAAATTGCATATGGGTCATGTGCGCAATTATTCTATCGGTGATGTGGTCGCTCGTTTTAAGACGATGAGAGGCTACAATGTTCTTCATCCCATGGGCTGGGATTCCTTTGGGCTTCCAGCGGAAAATGCGGCAATCAAAAATCATATTCCACCTGCTACGTGGACGATGGGTAATATTCATAATATGAAAGAACAACTCAAATCCATGGGGTTAAGTTATGACTGGGAAAGAGAAGTAACGACCTCTCTGCCTGATTATTATAAATGGACACAGTGGCTCTTTCTGCAATTTTATAAGCATGGCTTAGCTTATAAGAAAAAGGGTCATGTCAACTGGTGTCCTAGTTGTGCCACAGTTTTAGCTAATGAGCAGGTGGTTAATGGGGCTTGTGAGCGCTGTGCTGCTCCGGTGGATAAAAAAGCGTTGGAACAGTGGTATTTTCGGATTACTGATTATGCTCAGGAACTTTTGGATAGTTTAGATGACCTGCCCGGTTGGCCGGATAAGGTTAAAATTATGCAGGAACATTGGATTGGGCGTAGTGAAGGGGCGGAAATATATTTTACTGTAGAAAAGACCGGGGAAAAAATTCCTATTTATACGACACGGCAAGATACTGTGTTTGGTGTGACGTATCTGGTTCTAGCACCTGAGCATCCGCTGGTGGAGAAATTGATAGCCGGTACTGCTTATGAACAGCCTGTGCAAGAATTTGTAAAAAAGGTGCAGCAGATGACCGAAATAGCTCGTACTTCTGCGGAAACGGAAAAAGAAGGGATTTTTACCGGAGCTTATGCCCTTAATCCCCTCAATCAGGAAAAAGTCCCTATTTGGGTGACTAATTATGTCCTGTATGAGTATGGGACAGGGGCCGTTATGGGTGTACCGGCACATGATGAGCGAGACTTTATGTTTGCACAAAAATATCATCTTTCCATTCGTTTTGTGATTCAGTCACCTGAGCAAGAAGCAACTGCAGGGGAAATGCCGGAGGCTTATGTTGAAGATGGGATCATGGTAAATTCAGGCTCTTTTAATGGCTTAACCAGTGCAGAAGGCCGGCGTAAAGTAGCGGAGTATCTCGAGGAAAGAGAAGCCGGCAAAGTCAAGGTTAACTATCGCTTGAGAGACTGGCTGATTTCGCGGCAGCGTTATTGGGGGGCGCCTATTCCGATTGTTTATTGTGAAAAATGTGGTGCTCTTCCTGTACCGGAGAAAGATTTACCTGTGTTTCTCCCTCTTGATGTCGAGTTTTGTCCTACAGGGGAATCGCCCCTTAATCATATTCCCGAGTTCCTTCATACTACGTGTCCCCGGTGTGGTGGACCAGCCAGAAGAGAAACCGATACGATGGATACTTTTGTTTGTTCTTGTTGGTATTTTTTACGCTATGCTGATCCGCAAAATACGGAAAAAGCCTTTAGAAGAGAGAAAGTAGATTACTGGATGAATGTAGACCAGTATATCGGCGGGGTTGAACATGCGATTATGCACTTGATGTATGCTCGTTTTTTCACGAAGGCTTTGGCTGATTTTGGCTTAGTAGGGGCAAGGGAACCGTTTCAGAATTTGCTGACTCAGGGGATGGTGCTTAAAGATGGGCTGAAGATGTCCAAGTCTAAAGGCAATGTAGTCAGTCCGGAAGAAATTATTAAAAACTATGGTGCGGAAACTGCCCGTCTCTTTATCCTCTTTGCGGCACCGCCGGAAAGAGATTTGGAGTGGAGTGACCGGGGAGTAGAGGGCAGCTATCGCTTTATTAATCGAGTGTGGCGTCTTGTTTATCATTATCTCCAGGATTTAAGCCGGAATAAGGACAAGTTTGTGTCTACGGAGGCTCTTTCTTCTGCCGATAAAGATTTACGTCGGCTTACGCATGGTACAATCAAGAGAGTTACGGAGGACTTAGAACTTCGTTTTAACTTTAATACAGCGATTAGTGCGATTATGGAATTTGTGAACGGTCTTTATCATTATCGTGAAGAAGCGAAGCAGAATGGACCGCTGCTCCAAGAAGCAATCGAGATGCTCTTAATCCTTTTAGCTCCTTTTGCTCCTCATCTTAGTGCAGAACTTTGGGAGGCGGTGGGGCATCAAGAAAGTGTGCATCTTCAGTCTTGGCCTCCATATGAGGAGGAGGCTTTGCAAACAGAGGAAATAGAGATTGTGCTACAGATTAACGGTAAAGTAAGGGAGCGTCTCCTTGTCCCGGTGGGGTTGAGTCGTGAAGAATTGGAAAAACTAGCTTTAAATTCGGGAAAAGTGCAGACGGCAACTGCCGGTAAGCAGATTAAAAAAGTTATTACGGTACCGGGTAAATTAGTTAATATTGTTGTAAGTTAAGAGGAATCGAACTCACTTCACCTCGGGTTCGGCAGTTTTAATCAAGGCACTGCCTGTGGGTTTCCGTAGCTACAGTCAGAACGTACTATAGCTTGGTTCGGAGTAATGCTGAACGGGCTCAATTCGCATCCATGCTCAGTTCGCCCTGGTGCCGACATCCTTGTCGTCACCTCGTCATTACTAGCCTCACCTTCGCTAAGGACGTTAAGCTGACCTGCGCTAAGTCACCCTCCGGCAGTACCTCGGCTAAAACAGTACGGAGAAATTTTGAAACTTTGATAAGGGTGGTGGCTAAAAAAGTGAAGAAACTTTATGAAGGAAAGACGAAAACTGTTTTTGAGAATAAGGAAGGTCATGTCCTCTTGTTATTTAAAGATGATGTCACGGGTGAAGATGGGATTTTGGATCCCGGGGGGAATACAGTCATTGGTCAGGTTGAGGGTAAGGGTAATGCTTCTTTAAAAATGTCTTGTTATTTCTTTGAGCTCTTGCAGGAAGCCGGTATTCCTACCCATTATCTAGAGGGTCATGTGGAAGAAAATACGATGCTCGTGAAAAAAGCAGAGACTTTTGGAGCCGGTCTGGAGTTTGTGTGCAGATTACGGGCTACGGGGAGCTTTGTCCGCCGGTATGGGCAATATGCGCGGGAAGGACAGCCGCTTGATTATTTGGTGGAAATTACGTTAAAAGATGACCAGCGGGGAGATCCGCTGATCAATGAGGAAAGTATCGCCCGGTTAAAACTAATGACCCCTGCGGAGATTAAGACAGCCAAGGAACTGACGAAAAAAACAACGAAGCTGGTAGAGGAGGTCTATGCCCGCTTGGGACTGGAATTGATTGATATTAAGCTGGAGTTTGGGAGAATTGATGGGCAGATTGCAGTTATTGACGAGATCTCCGGTGATAATATGCGGGTAAGAAAAGATGGGCAGACCGTAATGCAGAAGGAGCTTTGTACGCTAGTGTGTGAGTAGAACTTTGTTAAAAGGGCACGCAAGTGTGGGGACGGTTGTTCCGCCCCCACACGTTTTAACTAAAATGTCAGATTGTTTGTTATAATAATATAGCAAATAGAAATTTCGCAAGGATGGTGGAAAGAGATGAAGTACAAAGGGGTAATTTTTGATTTAGATGGAACCTTACTTGATTCTTTAGAGGATTTAGCGAATTGCGTTAATCAGGTTTTAAAATGTCATGGTTTTCCGAGTCATGCACTGGAAAAATATAGGTATTTTGTGGGCGATGGGATGTATAATTTGTTGCTGCGTGCTTTACCTTGTGAGCAGAGGCAAGACAGTTTTATTAAGCAATGTGTAACAGAGATGAAGGGGGAATATGCCCAGCATTGGGCGGACAAAACGCGACCTTATCCGGAGATACCCCAACTTCTGCAAGCATTACAGAAAAAAGGCTTAAAACTGGCCGTGCTTTCTAATAAGCCTGATGAGTTTGCCAAAATTGTGGTGGCAAGGTTTTTCCCGGGTCAGTTTGTTCAGGTGGTGGGTGAATGTGCTGGAATACCTAAAAAACCCAACCCGCAAGGGGCATTAGCTGTAGCGGAGACGATGCAGATATCTCCTCGAGAATTGCTTTACTTAGGGGATACAAATACAGATATGCAGACTGCCGTAGCTGCGGGGATGTTCCCTGTCGGTGTTTTATGGGGATTTCGCGAGGCCACAGAACTTGAGGCTAGTGGAGCTAAGGTACTAATTGAAAAACCGCTGGATCTTTTGCAGGTTTTCCCCACAACTTAATTCGTTTTGCAAATTTGGGGACGGTTCTTGGCACTTGTTCTTAGGCAAATCAAGAACCGTCCCCAAATTTGCCTAAACCATTTTTTAGAAGGAGGCAAAAATTATCGATAGCTTGTTGAAGTTGGTCAAGATTTTTGGTCATGATAAATTCATAGATGAGAGCATCTAAAAAGCCAAAAACAATTAAGGATGTTGCTTCGACATTACAGGGGCGTATTTTTTGTTCATCAATGGCTTGTTGTAAAATAGTGGCAATGATAGAGGAAAGTTGCGAAAATTTGCTGAGAGATCTTCTTTCCCGACAATGAGAGTTCACTCTTTCCGCCAGAATAATCGTCGCTAATTCTGGTTCTTTTTGAATCTCTTGTAAGTGGAAATTTAAGATCCCGTTAATTTTTAAGAACCAATCCATATGCCAATTCTTTATATTTACGTAAAAGTCGTATCTTTTTTGAAATTCCGAGGTAAAAAGATCATCAAGAATTTCTTCCTTATCAGTAAAATTATCATAGAAAGTGCTTAGGGGAATTTGGGCTTCTTGCGCAATTTTATCCGCAGTAGTGTGGGAGAAGCCCTCCCGCGCAATTATTTTTATAGCGGCAGCTTTAATTTGTTCTTGAAGTGACACCTTTATGTACCTCCTGAGTCTATTTTTATTCTGTTTTTATAACGACTACGGCAGAAAACCTGACTCCTTGTGGGTCAGAGTGAATTCTTTTCTATTAGGTAGTGATTCCAGAATTATGTTCTACATAATCTCGGAAATTCCCTGCCTTTTTTTAAGATATAGATTTTTGAGTATCTAAATAAATTGTAAAAAAGTAAAAAGATTGCAGGAATTTGGTGATAAAAGGTGAATAATGGAAAGTAGCATTTTAAAGCCAAGGATGAGGAAGATGGAGAACATACCTACAAAAGCACAGATTGCCGTTATTGTTATTTTGGGAGTTTTCATTTTTTTTGGTGGGATAAAATATCAGCAAATACGTCTCAGCAATATAGAGTTGGAAATAGTGGGAACAATAGATAATCCTAGTACAGAGCAGACGGCAGAGGAAGAAGAAAAAAAAGCAGAAAAGAAACTGGTTGTCCACGTTGTGGGGGCGGTAGAAAAGCCTGATATTTATACTTTTGCGGAAGGGGCAAGAGTAAATGACGCTGTTCAGGCGGCTGTTCCTTTAGCTGCTGCTGATTTAAGTCAATTGAATTTATCTTTACCTCTGCAAGATGGTAAGCAGATTGATGTTCCTTTGCAAGCAAGTCAGCAGAAAACCAGTTCTGTCAAACCTGTCCAGAAGCCGAAAACGAATAGTTTTGCTCAAGTTACTCCTGCCGATAAGTTGGGGGTGCCGGTACCGGCAGAGAATACAGGGGATAAAATAAATATTAACACGGCTAGCCGGGAGGAGTTAATGAAGCTGTCGCGGATTGGTCCGGCTATTGCCGATCGAATTATTGCATATCGTGAAAAAGAAGGCTCTTTTCGAAAGATTGAGGACATTAAGAAGGTCTCCGGAATTGGCGAGGTGACTTTTGCTAAATTAAAAGATCAGATTAGTGTGGAGTGAAAGCGAGAAGATGAGACGACCTGTTCTTGAGGGGAGTATCCTTTTTCTTACGGGAATTTTAGTAGCCCGTTTATTGGGAATGTGGACTGCGCTTTGGCTGGTGTTGGCTGGAGCGTCTTTTTTTGCTGTGTTAGTTCTCTGTTTGGCAAAAAAGAGGATTCCCCTAAAGAAGGATAAGTGCATCTCGCTTTTTTTAGCCATTTCCCTCTTGTTTTTAGGTGCTTTTTGGTTTAGTCTCAGCCGTTATCCCGAGCGCTTTGCCGAAGCATTCGCTGGGTTGACAGTTCAGGGCGAAGGCGTCATTATTTCTTATCCGCAAGAAAACGAATGGGGGGTATCCTGTCTTGTTAGGGTAGAGAAAATTAGTGCGGGAAAGAAAAATCTTGCAAATAAACAAAAGGTTCTGCTTAAGTTTAAGTCTGATGAAGCAGGGCCGTCTTATTTCCCCGGGGATAGAGTCAAGTTTGCGGGGGAGATCGTTCTGCCCCCGGAGGCCCGTAATCCGGGAGGGTTTAATTATCGGGAATATCTTGCTCAACAAGAGATTTTTCAGATCGTTAATTGTCACCAAGGTGAGGTCAAGATTAGTGACAATGGCCGAGGTCTCCAGGCATTGGCTGCTAGGGGCAGAAAGCAGGTTGTCCGGCATTTAAACAGGATCTTACCCCCGCGGGAAAGAGGACTTCTTTTGGGGGTTTTATTCGGAGACACCAAGGTGATGGCAGAAGAAGAATGGGAGGCCTATCAGAGGGCTGGTGTAGTTCATCTCTTTGCTGTTTCTGGGTTGCACGTGGGGATAGTTTTAGGGCTGATTTGGTTTTTGCTTTCTTTTTGCAAGTTCAATCCCCTCCTGCGCTTAGCACTGGGTGCTGTTGTTCTTACAGGATATGGTTTTATGGTGGGCTGGAGTGCCTCGATCTTGCGGGCTTCGTCCATGGCGCTTTTAGGTTTATTGGCTTTAGTTGTGGACCGAAAAAATGACCTTTATAATTCTTTAGGAGCTGCTGCCTGGATAGTCTTAATCCTTTATCCGGGGGAGTTGTTTCAGGTAGGTTTTCAGCTTTCTTTTCTCACTACGCTGGGCATTATTTATTTGACACCTTGGCTGGAGAAAAAGGGTTGCGGAAAATTGTTGGCCGTTCCCTTAGCTGCTTCTATGGCGAGTATGCCTATTTTGGCTTATCACTTTAATCAAATTTCCTTAATTGCTCCTTTGGTGAATATTATTGCTGTAGCCGTGACTAGTTTTGCGGCGGTCTTATCTTTTCTGGCTGCTTTTTTGACTTGGGTTTGGCCTTGCTTGTCCACACCGTTCTTTTGGGCAGCAGGTTTTATTATGTTTATCCTTAGTGAGCTGGTAATTTGGTGTGCCGAGTTGAAGTGGGCGGGAATAAACATCGCCACCCCTGCCCCGCAAGTAATTATTTGTTTATATCTCTTTATGGCGGTTTTACCCTTTCTCGCTTATTCCCGTTACCTTATCCGCGGGATTCCCGTAAAAATAAAAAGTGTAGCCGCCTCTTTGCTTGTCCTTACTGTTGTCTTCGCTTGTTGGCCTGTTTCGAGAAAAATGGAGGTCATTTTTTTAGATGTGGGGCAAGGAGATAGTATTTTAATCAGGACTCCTAAAGGCAAAACCGCGTTAATTGACGGCGGGGGTACACCCGGTTCGGATTTTCCCGTGGGGAAAAAGGTGGTTAGACCGGTTCTTTCCCATTATGGGATCAATAAAATAGAGTTAATGATGATGTCACACCGTGATTTGGATCATAGTGAGGGATTGCTGGAAATCATGCCTTATTTTCAAGTAGGTGTTTTTTTTCAGCCGCCGTGTGAAGAAAACAATGAAATGGAAAAAAGGATTGCGGAATTATGTGCTCAGAAAAAAATAGTGCGGCAGGAGTTAACTGCAGGTCAAGGAGTTCACTTAGAGCAGGATGTTTTCCTGGAGGTACTTCATCCTGCTCCGGAGGATGCTTTTACCGGAAACAATCGTTCCCTTGTGGTTAAGGTGAAATATAAGGGTTGTACATGGCTGCTGACGGGTGATGTGGAAAAAGAAGCCATCGAGCAGTTGCTGGCACGTGGTGTGGATTTGCGGGCGGATATTCTGAAAATACCGCATCACGGCAGTGTCGGTTCCTTGGTGCCTCTTTTTTATGAAAAAGTAAAGCCTCAGGCCGTTGTTATTTCTGTAGGGAAAAATAGGTTTAATCAGCCTCATCCGAAAATAGAGGCATATTTTACCGAAAGAGGAGTACCTGTATATATCACCAGAAACAAGGGAGCGGTAATCACTAAAAGTAATGGTCAGAAAATCATTATCAGTACTTTTTTATGATATAATAAAAAAGTACTGATAATGAATAGGGTGATACATAGATGAGCAGAAAATGCTTTTTTGTTTTTATATTTAGCTTCTTTTTGTTTTTTTGTCTGTCTGAACCTCTTTTGGCTCAGCCGGTGCTTAGCGGGAACGGAGCTGTACTTCTTGATACCCAAAGCGGGCAAGTGCTTTTTGCCAAAAACAAAGACGAAAAACTGCCTCCGGCCAGTATTACGAAAATATTGACCGCACTTATCGCGATTGAAAGCGGGAAATTAGATAATATAGTGATGGTGGGTGCTAATCCCCCTCTTTTAGAAGGAACACGGGTTTATTTAGAAGAAGGGGAAAAGGTAAAGCTGCGTAATTTAGTGCTTGCGTCTTTAGTTTATTCGGCTAATGATGCGGCATTAGCTATTGCTGAGTATTTAGGCGGGACGGAAGAAAAGTTTACGGAAATAATGAATAAAAAAGCGCGAGAGTTGGGAGCGGTAAATAGTAATTTTGTTAATGCCCATGGTTTAACGGCCAAGGAGCATTATACAACAGCTTATGATATTGCTGTGATTACGCGTTATGCTATGAATAATGTGACTTTTCGGGAGATCGTCAAAACTAAAGTTGTGGATTGGCAGGGGCAGGCCTGGCAGACAAGACTAATCAACAAAAATGAAATGCTGTGGTCTTATGAAGGAGCAGATGGTGTTAAAACAGGGTACACGACGGAAGCCAAATGTACCATCGTCGCTTCTGCTACGCGGCAGGGGCAATCTTATCTTGCTGTTGTTTTGGGTAGTCAAGGGAAAGAAACCTGGGCTGATGCGCAAAAATTATTAGACTACGGTTTTAAAAATTACCAGACTGTTCAGTTGGCTCGTCCCGAAGAGGTTATAGCGACGTTGGATTTCGATAGTAAGAAGAAATTGCAATTAGTTGCGGAGCGAGGGTTTAGCCTTTCCCTGCTGCAAACAGGCAGCAAAAAAGTAGAGTCGCGGCTTTCCTTGCAGCCTTTAGGTAGATATATTGCTAAAGGTCAAGTTGTGGGAGAAATGATTTATGCGGTGAATGGAAAAGATGTCGGTGCTGTAAATTTGGTGGCAAAGGAGCAGGTCAAAGTCTGGCGCTTGTTTGACCTCTTTCTTTATTCGTTGGCGGGACTGTATCTCTTACAGATTTTATGGCGGGTCGGTCAGCGGTGGTGGAAAAGGAGAAGGGGCAGGAATATGTTTACGTCGGCACGTTCCCGGCGTTATTACCGAGAGTCGTAGGGAACGGCGTCCTCGCCGTTCCGCCTTGCAAGTTTGGGGACGGTTCTCGCACTCGCCCCAGTATTTATAATTTATTATATGCATTATCTTTTAATGGGGGTTTTTTATGC
>Ga0265294_10005331_pt1 | contig 15720 bp, 7 predicted proteins | sample MunlanPumphouse3_FD_192504 | JGI IMG/M metagenome (GOLD analysis project Ga0265294, IMG submission 192504) | Groundwater microbial communities from a municipal landfill in Southern Ontario, Canada - Pumphouse #3 | ecosystem: Environmental > Aquatic > Deep subsurface > Groundwater | place...
CTGAACAAATTTACTTCGTAAATTTTTCAGGATGACGGAGAATTATCGACCATATCTCTACTTCGCTCCTGTGGAGCTATGTAGAGCAGGCTTCTTACCTTCTCACCTTCTTACCTTCTCACCTTCTTACCTTCTTACCTTCTCACCTTCTTACCTTCTTACCTTCTCACCTTCTTACCTTCTCACCTTCTTACCTTCTCAGCTTCTTATCTTCTTATCTTCTTATCTCTACTTCGCTCCTGCGGAGCTACGAAGAGCATGCTTCTTACCTTCTTCTTCTTTTTTTCTTGGGTTTTCAAGCATTTGACCTTATATTTGGATGAGTCAATAGGTTTTTTTGACATGTATTCTTTATAAAAAATAGAGGAGATTAAAATGATGAACAAAATTGCTAAACTTTTAACAAGCTCATTGCTCGTAATCGCTCTTTTGAGTGGTGTTGCGATGGGGGCTGATCATTGGACAGAAAATTTTGATACGGGACTTGCAAGTTCATACACAACTGGAACTCAAACCTTAACAAGCGGTGATTGGACAACTGCTAATGTTTATCCAGCTCAAGCCAAGGATTCTCGAGGTGGGACTGGACATGCCGCACAATTGAATGATAATAAAACAAGTGCATTCCTTGCAACACCTGCAATGAATACTGCTGGAACTGTTACATTTTATTATTGTGAATTAAATGACGGTGGTGGTACTTTTTCTTTAGAAAAAAGTTATAATAATTCAGATTGGTCTTCAGTAACAACTCAAGCTTTTTCCGGCAATACCTATACTCTATTCTCATATGATGTAAATGATAATTCAAGCACAATTTATTTAAGAGTTACCAATGACAATAATGATGGACATCTCTTAATTGATGATTTTACAGTTACTGATTATGCTGGTGCTCCCTCCCCAACGATTGTTTTAAGCCCTGCAACATTAAGCGATTTTTCATATGTGGAAGGCTCTGGCCCCTCAGCTGAAAAGACATTTACAGTGACAGGCTCTGATCTGACAGCAAATATTTCTCTTGCAGCCTCGACAAATTATGAAATCTCAAAAACAAGTAATTCAGGATATACTAGCCCGCTTACACTAACACAATCTGGTGGATCTGTTGCAGAAACACCTATTTATGTTAGATTGAAATCAGGCCTAGCGGATGCCAATTATAACACTGAAACGATCGTTGCAACATCAACGGGAGCCACTGCTCAAAATGTTACATGTAGTGGTACTGTTTGGGAAGTTGAACCTACAACTCATGTATCTGATTTCGCTGAAGATTCAAAAACAGCTTCTACTGTTACCTTAAAGTGGACCACGAATGGTTCCGATGGTTATGTTGTAACTGCAAATGCTAATGTTCCTGCTGATGGCATTGAAGAAACCGATGCTAACGGACAAAAAGTTGTTGGCAATACAGGTACAGCAACAGTTGAAGGCTTAAGTGCAAGTACTGCTTATACATTTAAAATCTATCCTTTCAACAACTCAGGGTCTGCAGTTAACTACAAAACTGATGGAACTGTTTCTTCGGTTACGGTAACAACAGAAGCAGCACCAGCCGCTGTTCAAGTAATTATTTCTGAAGTAACTGATCCGGCTGATGTTTGGGAAGGTAGATATGTTGAAATTTATAATGCTGGAGCAACTTCTGTAGATTTGACTAATTGGCAAATTAGACGCTATGCTAACGCAAATACCACTTCTGCCAATATTAATCTTTCTGGATCAATCGCAGCTAGTGAAGCACTGGTGATAGCTTATAGTGAAACAAATTATCGGAAAGCATATGGTGCCACAGAAAATGCAGATTTTTATGGTGATGTTATTTCTGGTAATGGTAATGACACATATGAGTTATATAATGGTGCCGCAGTTGTTGATATTTATGGTGAAGTTGGTACTGATGGTACTGGAGAAGCATGGGAATATCTAGATTCAAGAGCCTACAGAAAATCTACTGTTACTAGCCCGAATACCACATGGACAGCTTCAGAATGGGTAATTGAATCAGCAAATGTGCTCGACATGACACCTGGTGTACATACAGTTGATGGCGCCACTCCTATCACTCTCGCTGCTTTTACGGCAACAGCTAAGGCTGGCGTTGTAGAGCTAGCATGGGAAACGGCTAGCGAAACCAATAATGCTCAATTTGTTATTTATCGTAACGACGACGTATTGGCCACTGTAGAAGGTGCGGGTACAACAAGCGAAACGAACAATTATGTATATGTAGATGAAACAGTTGTCCCTGGTGCTGCTTACACTTACGTTTTAGCCGATGTAGATTATGCAAATAATGAAACACGCTACGATGATGATGCTGTAACAGTCACAGTAGGTGAAGATCTTGCCGAAGCTGATTTTGTGATCGGCGCTGCTTATCCCAATCCTTTCAACCCCACAGCCATTGTTCCTTTAACACTTGCACGCGATGCAAATGTCACTGCAAAGATCTACTCACTTACAGGTCGCGAAATTGCAACACTTGTCAATGGCACCATGAGCGCCGGTTATCACGACTTGCAGATCAATGCAAGCGATATGACCACCGGACTCTACATTGTAAGAGTTGTGGTCGGTGATGTCGTGGATGTACAGAAGATAGCGTATTTGAAATAAATAAAAGCCTTAAGCTTTTAAAAATGATACAGCAAGGGCGGACAAATTGTCCGCCCTTTTTATTTTGGGGTGGAAAAAACGGGATTAGATGGAAAAGATCAACCTTTCCATGCGTCGGGGTTGAACATTTTCACCACTTCAACCTTCAACGCTTTTCTCCAGATCTCGCTTCGCGATCCGTCATGCGACGGACTGAACAAATTTACTTCGTAAATTTTTCAGGATGACGGAGAATTATCGACGTATCGACCTTATCGACTTCTTTTCTTATCTTCTTCTTTTCTCACCTTCTCACCTTCTTACCTTCTCACCTTCTTACCCTCTTATCCTCTTATCTTCTTTTATTGAGCATTTCCCAAATCACATATCGGTGTTCCTTGTTCAATATTCAAGTAGTCCACCTTTCGTCATCCTGAACTGGTTTCAGGATCTCTGTAAGATCAGAGTTTTCTCTTTTGTTCAAGCGTATATTCAATCTTCATATCCAAAAACCTCTCTTTACGCAACGAAAGAAAACCTTTTCCTGCGCTTAATAATCTTCCTGTTCTTTTCTTTGTAACCAAAGTAAAAGAAGCAAAAGAAAGTCTGCCACTGCACCGCCTTTGGCTAAAGATCATCTTCGCCAAAACATTGTTGAGACAAGGCAATGCCTTGTCTCTACTTTAGAAAAAAATCATCTTCGTTAAAACAAGGCAAAGACGCATCATCCTGATGACCTTTTTATATCCACTTCGCTCCTGCGGAGCTACGGAGAGCAGGCCTCTTTTCTTATCTTCTTCTTTTCTTACCTTCTTCTTTTCTTACCTTCTCACCTTCTCACCTTCTCACCTTCTCAACCTCTCACCTTCTTACCTCCACACCTAAAATCATTCTGATGACCTTCTTACCTAATTTTCTCAATACTGCATCGGCCGGTAAATCTTCGTTTTACTTAGATTCCAACTGACTTGTTTTGCGCTCTATATACATTAATTATATAAGAAAAATGTTTCTTTCAAAGCTAAAATCTTGTATCTTATTTACTTACCGTAAATCTTTGAAAAAAAATATGGAGGAATTGTTATGAAACGAAATTTATTAATCACCTTCCTGCTCATCCTTGTGGCATCTGCTGCATGGGCACAAGGTCTTGAGACCTTTGACGGCTTTTCACTAGCCGGGAATTCCTATGCGGATGGGACATTTACCGGGCAAGATGGCTCAACTTGGACATATACTCAATGTAGAGGAGATTATACTATTACGGGTAATTCTATCATGATAGGACGTAATAGAGATCCACAATCAAATTTTTATAGTGGAAGTATTTCAGGTGGAATTGGAGTACTTAATTTTGATTATATGCAGGCCTTTAGTGCAAATGTCAATTTAAAAGTACTGATAAATGGTATGGAAGTTGCTACCCTAACAAGCAATGATGAAAATATGGTCGTTAAAAACTCAGGTGATATAACTGTAAATTTACCGGGCGATTTTGTCATTAAGTTCATCAATACAAACAACGGTGATGGACAAGTTAATGTTGATAATATTTCATGGACTGCATATTCCGGAGCGGCAACCGATTATCCGCCTGTTGCAGATGCGGGTCCTGACCAACTTGTTTTTCTTGACGAAATTGTTACCCTGGATGGCTCAGGTTCTACAGACCCAAATGATGATATTGCATCATACCAATGGATAAAAGTTGCCGGTTCTGCATCACCTGTTTTAACTTCTCCCACTTCAGTTACAACAACTTTTACAGCTCCCGGCTCACCTGACGATCTATCTTATGAGCTGGTCGTAACTGATAGTAAAGGTCTCATCGACCGCGATACTGTTAAGATTGCAGTACGCGAAAAAAGAGACACAGAACTCATTTTCAGTGAATACATTGAAGGTAGTTCCAATAATAAAGCCTTTGAATTATATAACTTATCAGATCAAGCTGTTAATCTGGCTCCCTATGTTGTAAAAGTTGCCAGAGATGGTTTCGGCTGGGGATATTATAAAGCTGGCGATCCAAGAGATGCTCTTGTACTTAATTTAACAGGTACATTGGCTGCCGGTGAGGTTTATGTTGTAGCAAATGCCGAAGCTGATGCAAGTATCCTGGCTCAGGCCGATATTACTTTTGCATACAGCACTACTGCTCCTGGTGCTTATACCGTATGTTTTAATGGAAATGATGCGCTTGGACTTTTCCTTGACGGCATACTGGTTGATGTCATTGGAGATCATACAAGTGATGTGGACTTTGCTGTTGCCGGTGTTGCTGCTGCAACTAAAGATCACACACTGATCCGTAAACCTTCAGTAGATGCCGGTAATCCCGACTGGGCAAGTTCTGCCGGTACAAATGAAGAAAATTCAGAATGGATAGTTCATGATATTGATTATTTCGGCAGTATCGGATCTCATATGTCGGGTCCTGTAGCTTATAGTTTTACAAATTCAACTGTCACTACAGATTTTCCACAGGCAGGTTCTGAGATTAGTATTTCAATTGATATTACACCTGAAGATGGTGTCGCTGCTCCAAGTACTATAAAAGTATTTTATGGTACCGGTGGCACACAAGAAAACCAGGCTGATATGTGGCTGGAAAGTGGCAATACTTATGCCGGAGCTATTCCTGCACTAAGCTCGGGTAATGTTGTTTTAAATTATTATGTTTCAGCTAGCGGCACAGAAACAGCTAAGTCTCCGACTTATGCCATCACTGTTGCAGGAGCTCCTACAGATATTTCGGATATTCACAGTAATATTACGGCTTATGATGGCAAACTGAAAACTATCGAAGGTATTATCACAATTGGTGCCGGCGTTCTTCGTAATGATATGACTTCTTGCTATATTCAGGATGAATCTGGCCGTGGTTTAAATCTTTATAACTACGAACTTTTCTCTGACCTGACCAAAGGTACAAAAGTAAAATTGGTCGGTGAAGTTGACCTTTATTTCTCCACCGTAGAAATTAAAGATTTTAAATACACTATTATTTCAAGCGATAATACTCTTCCTGCTCCTATTGCAGCTACGCCTTCAACAGCCAATAACGATGCTTACGAAGGTACACTTGTGACTATTACCGGTGTTTTTTCAGAAGTTCAAAGTTTTGATGGCTCCAAGAACATGATCCTCACAGCAGGAACAGATTCCGCCATTGTAAAAGTTTGGGGAACAACGGGTATTGATCCTTCTGCTTACAGTATTGGCACAGAATACGCCATTACAGGCGTAGGCAGCAAGTTCTCTAGTGAACATCAATTGCTTGTTGGATATGCATCTGATATCACAGATCAGGTTGGTGTTTGCCAAGACTGTGTTCCGGAAGCTTTTGCAATTAACAAAGCTTACCCCAACCCTTTTAACCCCACAACAACCATAGAATTCTCATTGTTGGATGCTTCTGACTTTGAGGTCTCGGTTTATAATATCGCCGGTCAGAAAATGGGCGTTTTAACTTCAGGTTATGCTCAACCCGGCGTTTACGAATACGTATGGAATGCGGCTGATTTTACATCAGGTGTTTATTTTATCCGTTTAAATGCTGATAATAATATTGCAACACAAAAAGTTGTACTCATCAAATAAGAAGAGTGACTATGAAATTAAAAAAATTATTCATCTCATTCCTCTTGCCAATTCTTGCATTTGCGCAGGGGCACCTACTCTTTACAGAAGTGGTGCTCCAGCCTTCTGCCGGTGAATATGTTAAAATCAAGAATCCTACTGCCTCGGCCGTAGATCTTTCTAACTATTACATCACCGATGCAACGGATGTGGCAAATGGAAAATTGTATTACAAACTCGCCGATGGTGCTGATTACTGGTCAGGTGTAGGCTCTGATTTTATCGCTCGTTTCCCTGCCATGAATTTAGCTGCCGGCGAAAGCATTGTTCTTGGACTAGGACGTAATTCCGACTACCAAAACGAATACGGTGAATTGCCGGACCTTTCTTTAAAAGACAATATGCTTAATGCAGTCGATGGTTTTACGACCATTGGTGGTTCTCCCAATGCAAAATTGGATAATAATGCTGAAACTCTCATCCTCTTCTACTGGGACGGTGTTTCATCTACAGTTAAAGATGTAGATTACCTGCTTTGGGGAAATAATTCACACGCTATTGATAAATCCGGTGTTTCAACTTATGCAAATGACACACCTGTCGGCTCTCAGGCATTCTTGCCAATACATCTTGATGGCGAAAAATTAGTTCGCATTGATGAAGCTGAAGGCACAGAAGTTAAAATCGGTGGTAACGGAATTACAGGCCATGATGAAACCTCGGAAAATCTTAATGCCACATGGCAGATATCTTCACTCGCTTCATCTCGTCCCGTACTCAGCGATCTTATTTTTAGTCCTGATGCACCCAACGAAACTGATACATTAACTATATCTGTTAAGGTTTTAGATACTCAGGGATTATCCTCTGTTGAATGTGTTTACACCTTTAAAGGTAGTAAAACTGTCGTAAATATGACGGAATCAAGTGCTGATAACTACAGTTGTATGATCGATCCCTTAAGCTCCACCGGAACATTCACCTACTATGTCCGGGCAGAAAATACTCTTGGACTTAAAGATTCAACACTTGTAACATCAGAGACAATTATTCCCTATACAGAAACTCAGAGCATCGCTTATTTTCGTAATAACTTTGAGACTCTCGAAGATACTAAAATTTCTGTGACCGCTGTAGTTTCAGTTGAGATGGGGCGCATTAATACCTATGCTTCCTATATTCAAGATGATTCCAATCGAGGCATCTATGTTTTTGGAGCTGCTATGAGCGGTTTTGCCCGTGGCTCCCTTGTAGAAGTAAAAGGTACTCTCTCGCAATATAACGATTCAAAACAGATTAAAGATATCACTGCAAGCAAAATTGGTGAAGTTGAATTACCACCCATTGCAGAATTTAGTTGTCAATCCATCAGCAATAATTTTATGGAATTAGAAGGCACACTTGTTACCGTTCATGGCCAGGTTACCGACCGTGCAGATGGTATTGGTGGTGGATCTAATATTACCATTGATGATGGAACTTCGGCACTCACTTTGCGAGTCTGGGATTCCACCAATCTTCTTTCAGATCCAACCGCAGATAGTCTGCTACAAAACGGCAATGCCGTTGAAGTCACTGGTATTGTAGGCTTCTTTGGTACAGCTGCGCAGTTAATGCCTGCCTATGCTGAAGATGTAAAAGCCTGGACTGATGGCGAAGCGGGAACCGGAAATGTTTCTCTTACTGTTGCGCCTTATCCCTTTTTACCACAGATCGGTGAAACACTTAAATACAGCTACGAATATCCCGATCAAGCCCGCGTGATCATTCGCCTATATGATGCGTCAGGACGATATGTTACCTCGCTTACCGATGAATATCATGGTGTAAGCTGGTCACTGGAAAAGAATTGGAATGGCCGCGACGAATTAGGTCGCACCGTGCCTCCCGGTACTTACCTGATGCATATGGAAGTTATTGAACGATCAACCGGAAAAGTCACCCGCGTGGCTCAACCGGTAGTCATTGCAGTTAAAAACTAATGAGATACATGCTTATGAAACGACTACTTATATCTATACTCTTGATCGGAAGCCTCTCTGCACAAGTCTTTACCGACTCCTGGCCCGGAGCGGCCGCAGGTGCCGGTTCCGGCGGTGCACAGGTAGCTGTGAACCAAAGTATGTGGGCACATAGTTATAACCCGGCCGGATTGGCCTTCGTCGATAATTTCGGCGGCGGTTTTGCTTATACAAATCCCGGCTTTTACGGTTTTGCTTCTCTGTCCATGTTTACGGCAACAATGCCGATTAACGAGAAATTCGGAAGCCTCTCTCTTCATGGAGATATGCTTCGAACAAAGAACGGCGAAACCGTTCTTAGCTCCGAGAATTCCCTGGGAATTACTCATGCTTTTCACCTGATCAAAGACTTACGCTCCTCTTTTAGCGTGGGTTACTCCGCAAATCTGCTACTGATGGATTACGGACAATCTGCAGGACAAAGCGGTGACGGTTCAGACGGTATTGACCTAGGGTCTGTTGCCGGTTTAGGTCTTGATCTTGGTATTCAGGCCTCATTAAGAGACCGTGCCTGGATGGGACTTACAATTAAGAACATCAATGCTCCACAACTTGGAAGTTCGGAGACAGAATCCACAGCTCCACGAAAATTCGTGGCCGGCTTAGGTTATATGCCTTATTACGGACTTACAACCTCATTCCAGGTTGAAAAGATGCAGGGATTTGATGCCCAGTATCGCATGGGACTGGATTACGCAATCAACGAATGGTTCAATCTTCGTGCCGGCGTTTCTACCTATCCCTCTCAACTGACCTTTGGCTTTGGCGTAAAGCAATCTTTCTTTAGCGTTGATTATGCTTACGTAAGTCACCCGGTCTTAAACGGAACACATTTCTTCACTGTGGAGATCACCAAACCATAAAGCATTGGCATAAAGCATGAAAAAAACTTTTTACAACTTATGTTTAATCGTCTTTTTACTACCACTCTCATTAGTGGCAGCTGAAAAGCTCGATATTAACAATGCCTCCGCGGATGCTCTCAGTGAACTCAAGGTATCGGAGAATACTAAGCTTCTTCTTGAAGAATATCTCCTTTACCATGGTGAATTCACCTCCATTTATCAGATCAGAGATATTAAAGGGGTCCCCTATGAAGAGTTTCTTGTGCTTAAACAAGAACTTGCCATTTTCCCTCAGATCGATGTCGATGAAACCTCAAGTAAAATAGAAGACCGATATTATAAACTTGAGAATATGATGAATGACGAAGGAGCTTCCGAAGGCCTTGTGGAATCCTGGATCGATCTCTTTACGAATCCCCGGGATATTAATGAGATGCATTATTTTGATCTTGTCAACCTTCCTACCGTATCACCTATTGATGCTGCGGCTGTAATGAAATTCTTCAAGGATGGCAATGAGATTAAAACGTCTCGTGATCTGCGCGGCTTGGAAGGCATTTCTTATTACGGATATAGAAATATATCCGACTATGTTAAATACTCAACTGACACGGAACACAAATGGAACGGTTACGGAACGGTGACCATCAAAGATTTCGCTGCTCAGATATCCCCTGATGATGGTGGTTCTTTAATGGATCAGATGGTTTATGATAAGTATCCTCTGGACCAGTATTATAAGTTTCACCTAAATTATGGACAAAAATACTCTGTAGGCTTGGCTTACACTCAATCAATGAGCGAAAACATACCTACCATTAGCGATAGTTCAAATTTCCCTCAGATAAAAAGCTATGTTTCGGCACAAAATATTTCTCTGGGAAAATTCGGCAAGATTAATAAGATCATTGTCGGTAACTACATTGCCTCATTTGGACAAGGCGTGGTCATGGAGACCGTTGACTTTTTTACTCCTCGTAAATCCGGCTATGGTTGGCGTAAACGCCTCATTGGTATTAATGGCGATGCCTCACGCGCTCGTTCTTATTCGCAAAATGGTCTTACTCTGGAATATCAGGCAGGTCCTGTATTTATAACACCTTTTATAGCTTACAATACCCGCGATGCCATCCTTAACCCCGATTCTTCTTTCTCGGCTTTCATTCGCATGGAACCCAGAGTGGCACACGGTTTAGGTGGCGATGTTGCATTGGGACTTATGAATAATGTTCACGAGCTGCTCTATGGATCGAATATCCGTATCAAACCCATAACTAATGGCCATATTGGTCTTACTTTCTACGAAAGCCTTTATGACCGTAAGTTAGATTTCCAGCCTGAAGTCATTATTTCTAATATGAGTAAATATTTGAATCAGATCGGAAATTCGGCAGATGCCGAGGTTGCAGCCACATATGAATCCTACGCAGAATCCGGTTTATGGAACAAAGCCAAAGCCTATCGCCGTGTAATGGGTATAGATTTTTCCTATTCACTCAAGAATGTTGTGTTCCAGGGCGAGTTAGGTATTCTTGATAGAGATGGCAAGATATTTAATGTATCCGATGATCCTATCGCTTTTACCGTGAACATGTACTGGCTATTCGAAAACTTCAATTTCCTTGCTTTATACAGGAATTACGATCTGGCGTTTGATAACCCCTATCAGCGTTCATTTTCGAACTATGCTCGCTACAAAACCACGATATACGAAGATATTTATTACCTGCATGACGATGCGTATGGCTTCCTCTATTCGGGTTCTTCACAACCTCAGGCCGAAAAAGGTTTTTACTATTCCTTCCGTTACCAGTTGAGCCATTCGCTTATTGCAACCGTTGAACATGATATCTGGGAACGCGTTGCTGACCGTGCAAAATATAATCGCTTGGTAGCAAGAATGGAATATCGCCCGGTTTTTAATTATCGTGTGCGACTACGTCAAAAATGGCAAAGCCGTTACAACGAGAATTTCTTTACATCGAATGTTTACCGTTCTTACGAAACAATTCTGACCAACGAATTCCGCCTTTCACGCTTTAACAAGCTCTTCTTTGATATGATCTACGGATATACGGAATTCTCACCCCGAGCCCGTCTGGTTTTCTCAACCAGTGGCGGAAGATCCATGGTCGGAAATGCCGGATCGCCCTCAAAGGGTCTTCGTATGGGATTTACACATAATTTCAACAACAGACTCAAGGTCATCGGTTCAGCTATGGTTTACAATGGATTTATCTGGAACTTCGAAGATACCGATTTCCGCGTGACAAATTCACCTGTCGATGCTTTCCGAGGATGGATCACATTGTATAGTCGTATCACGGATAATTTATCCTTGCGCTTTAAGTACACCGTAGATACACGCCTCGATCAAGATAACATTGTTGAAGCTTATATAGAACTGGAAGATGGTTCACAATTACCATTGAGTAATTTTGATTACCGTCAAAGTACAAACGATTTCAGACTTCAACTAGATTACCGTTTTTAAATTATAAAAAGGAAAGAGTATGACTCGAAAACACCTTTTAACATTATTATTGTTAATGACCTTAAGTGTAGGTCTTGCCTTCGGCCAGGTCTATTTTAACTACATGGGCATGGAAAGCATTAACAAGCAAAGCGCCCGCTCTCTGGCAGTTGGAAGCAATGCTTTAGCTTTAGAACAGAACCCTGTTGCAGGTTTTAATAACCCGGCAACACTCTTTTCTACAACAGATGCTTTCAAGATCTATGCCAACCTGAACACACAGTCATTTATTGAACGCCGCGCTTTTCCTGTCCAGGATAGTTTTGGTGATTTTCTTGCAGAGAACGACTATGTTTCAAATCGCTTCCAAGGCTTTGAAGGCGACCTTGCAATGTATTATTCCCAAAAGGGATTTTCACTAAGTGCCGGTTGGTTTACATTGAACAATTTAAACTACCAATACCGCGAAGAGATCCGAAGTGATCTTGGAAGCGGTGCCTATAGCCGTGATCCTCTGGCAGGCTTACATCTGATCGATTTTTCAGGTTATAATCACGGACTTAATATTGCCCTGGCTCATGATATTGGTAATCGCTTTGCCATTGGTTATGCTTATACACGTTATTTTACATCAGGTATCAGTGAAGGTTTTGGCGTAATTCCTATTTTGAATGACCCAAAACTTTCTTCAAAGGATACAACTTTCTTTGCTGTTCAACCTACTCATGGTAATGGTAGCAATATCAACCTCGGACTTACAGCTAAAGTGACAGAGCGCCTGACCCTGGGACTTAGTAGCATGATCTCCGGACATTATTCTTTAGAGAATACCAAAATGACAGTAAACATAGATAGCACATTGCTTCTCCCCGCTTATTCAGTTTCGGCGGATTCCTCTTATGATCTTAAAATGAACAGACCCAATACCTATTCGCTGTCTGTAAGATATATTCCCGCAAACGAACTAAAGACTGTGCTTTTTGCTCAGTTTGATCTTATCAACTGGAAATCTTATGGCATTGCATATTTTGATGCAGCAGATTCATTGGTCTTAGAGCACTCACCTAAATTTTCTCCCTCCTGGGCCTTTAGAGCCGGAGTTGAGCATCAGTTCTTTACAGGTGTCCCACTGCGTTTTGGTTTTGCTTATGAGGAAAATCCCATGAGTAAAGAAATGAACCGTATGACCATTAATCTGGGATCCGGTTGGTCGAATGATCATGTTACTTTAGATTTTGGTTTAGGCATTTATCAGAATATGTACTATTACAATGACCTCTTCCCTGTAGAAGGCGAAGTGAGAGCATCTCGCGATAAGGTTAAAGAACAAGGACTGAGAGGGAACCTCTCTCTATCTTATTCGTTTTAAAAGGGATGAATTGACATTAAGGATAAAGGCAAATTATGTTAAATAAAATAAAAAAGATCCTCGTTTTCACCCTGCTACTTTCTGTAGCATTTGCGGAGACTTATCCGGCCTCGGAATATCAGCGCATTATGGTAGTTTATACCAATGATATTCATGGCGGCATTCCCCGTACAGAAGCGACCTTTATGAATCCGCAGTTCCCGCCCAAGATAGGTAGTGCTCCTGCAATTGCCCGTATTGTAAAAAGGGTTCGTAAAGAAGCGGAAGAAGAAGGCTATGGCGTTTTAGTTATTGATGAAGGTGATTTCTTTTCAGGAACACCTGTTGGAGCTAGAAATGCCGGTCAAACAGTGATCGAATTTATGAATATAGTTGGATATGATGTCCTGACCGTGGGAAACCATGATTTTGACCAGAGCCATACAGAACTTCGTAAAAGAGCAGAACAGGCAAACTTTGCATTATTGGGTGCCAATGTGGTAAACTCAGAAAGCGGTGAAGTCCTTGACTTCCTAAAGCCCTATATCATCAAAGAAATACATGGCATTAAAGTTGGTATTTTAGGCATTGCTACAGCCGTAACTCCTTCAATGAGCTTTCCGGAGCATGTTGAGAATATGACTTTTTTACCAGAGATCACTACAGCCAATAAATGGATCCCCATCATGAAAGAAGAAGGCGCAGATGTCATTATTTTATCTACGCACTCCTGGACACCCTATGAACGCGATAAAGCTGCGGCTGAATTGCACGAAAAAATCCTGCGCGGCGAATGGCCCGATAAAGATAAAATCGGTGCAACGGGAATGGAGATCGCGGTTTCTGCTCCCGGTATCGACGCTATGTTCACCGGTCATGTCCATAAAGGTTTTGCTGAGCCCTACGAAGATCCCATTAACCATACTCTGGTCTTCCAGAACTATGCAAATGGTACTAATTTGGGTTTGGTCAACTTTTACATTCATAAAGAAACTAAGACTTTAGCCGGTTATGATTTTGAAGTCGATGGCACATCCTATGTTACCTTACTGGAAGATGAATTCTGGATCGATGAAGAAATGGACTCAATTATTGAACACGATAGAGCCATTGCAGAAGAAGGTTTTGACAAAGTATTAACCGTATTACCCGCTCCTTTGCGCCGCGCCAACGAAGGTCAGTCTATTTTAGGCAACCTCCTTTGCGATGCCGTGGCCTGGGGGTCTAACGCTGACGTAGCTTTCTCGAACTATGGTGGACTTCGTTCAGACTTAGAAGCCGGTCCTCTCACCTACGAATCACTTTTCCGCTTCTTGCCATTTGGCAACAGCATTGTGGTTTTTCAGATGACAGGCGCTGAACTTCATGCATTGATCGAAGACAGGGTCATGGGAAATTCCCGTGGAATGCTGGTCTCATCAGGCATTGAAGTTGTAGTTGATAAGCGCAAAGCTAACGGAGAACGGGTCACGATCAAAAAACTTGCCGGTAAAGATTTCGATCCCAAAGCCATTTATAAGATCGCGCTTTCAGATTACCTTGCAGAAGGTAACTCCGGTTACGACAGACTTACCACCATTGGAATTGAACATCGTATGAATACCAGTTATGTGATGCGTGAAGCCCTGAGAGATTATCTCATAGAATTCGGACCCAAAACCCAGATTGACAAACGCTGGACAATTATTAAATAATATTTAGCTAAAATATAGATTTAAAGGGTTGGATTGATTTCAGCCCTTTTTTATTTATGACGGGATAACTTTTCGACAGGATACTTTTGACAGGATAACAGGATTTATAAGATTGTTTTTTTCGACAGGATTCCGGGATAGCCTGGATTGTTTTTTTTGGACGGGATACTTTCGACTGTTTAGACAGGATAACAGGATTTATAAGATTGCTTTTTTTCGACAGGATTACGGGATAGCTTGGATTGTTTTTTTTGGACGGGATACTTTCGACTGTTTAGACAGGATAACAGGTTTTATAAGATTGCTTTTTTTCGACAGGATTATGGGATAACTTGCATAGCTTTTTAATACAAAAAAAATTATGCATCTCACGAAAGAAATGATCCGTGCCAAAACATTGTAGAGACAAGGCATTCTCCTTCGGCGAACAGGTGCTGCGTCTCGGCCTCTGCCAGGAAAAGACCAACCCCTCCATTTCAGTCAGGGTTGTTTTATTTTTGGAGATTGCAAATCCCGGGGTTTCACCCCGGGTCATTATTGAAAAACCCCTCCATGCGTCGGGGTTGAATATTTTCGACGCTTCAACATTCTTATATCCCGGATTTCGCAAATCACATATCGGTGTTCCTTGTTCGATATTCAAGGAGATCCCTCCATGCGTTGGGGTTGAATATTTTCACCGCTTCAACATTCTTATATCGCGGATTTCGTAAATCACATATCGGTGTTCCTTGTTCAATATTCAAGGAGATCCCTCCATGCGTTGGGGTTGAATATTTTCACCGCTTCAACATTCTTATATCGCGGATTTCGTAAATCACATATCGGTGTTCCTTGTTCGATATTCAAGTAGTCCACCTTTCGTCATCCTGAACTGGTTTCAGGATCTCTGTAAAATCAGAGTTTTCTCTTTTGTTCAAGCGTATATTCAATCTTCATATCCAAAAACCTCTCTTTACGCAACGAAAGAAAACCTTTTCCTGCGCTCCAAAATCTTCCTCTTCTTTTCTTTGTGACCAAAGTAAAAGAAGTAAAAGAAAGTCTGCCACTGCACCTCCTTTGACTAAAAATCTTCCTCTTTCGCTAAACCTTTGAGAGGTTTCATCCCGACCCGATACCTCGGGTACGGGACTACACTGCCAAAGGTTTTTAACACTTA
>Ga0265294_10005332_pt1 | contig 15719 bp, 9 predicted proteins | sample MunlanPumphouse3_FD_192504 | JGI IMG/M metagenome (GOLD analysis project Ga0265294, IMG submission 192504) | Groundwater microbial communities from a municipal landfill in Southern Ontario, Canada - Pumphouse #3 | ecosystem: Environmental > Aquatic > Deep subsurface > Groundwater | place...
TGTCTACTTGTCGAAAACAGGGAATTAAGTCAAGCCGTGCACTGGAATTGTTGTTTAACGGCGAGTTGCCAGATTTTGTCATGTAAATGGAAGTATACTAATTTTCAAGCACGCTGAATAGTTACCCGAATCGATGCAATTTCTTCATACTTCATACCTCCTTATTCGTTAGGTAAAAGCTTCTCTAATATTTGAACATATAAGTTCATATGAGGGCTACTATACCTACGCTATTCTTTTCTCGCTGAGTCTAAAAATATGTAACCATCCCCGGCATCCGTTTTGACTTTGTACCACTGGTCAGATTTACCTAAAAGTCTTAGTCGGGTTCCAGGTGAAACCACTGATATGACAACAGAAAACAATCCAGGTTGTTCTTTGACCTCAACTTTCGATTTACCAATAACCCTGACATAGTCGGCATTGGCTAAGGCCTGATTTTGTCCATTTTCATAATTGGGCGCACTTTCGGAGTTCGCCGAAGACAGCGTGCTTTTAGAAAGTGAGTTCTTAATGCGTTGTGTATAGATAGGCGCGGGCGAAGCAGTGGTAAGAAGCAGGGTTAAAGTTTCTTTATCAGGCTCACCCGTTATTACCAAATTATGGTCGCCTTGATATTGCTTCAGCGCATCTCTCGTTATAGTGCCCATGATGCCATCGGCTATGCCGGGATTATAGCCTACCGCTTTGAGTTTTAGTTGCACCTCCCGCACCGTGTCACGGGAGAATGTACCAACAGTCTTTTTTTTAGCGATGGGCGTACTCTCTGGAACCGATAGAGTCTTGTTCCTCTCAGTCACAACCCTTGTCTCAGGCGCATACCTTATCCCCGCGTTAGCCGTATCGGGCAATTTGACCGATTTAACAACTATTTTGCCCTCAAGATTTCGGTAAAAGATGTGGCGCATCATGTTTGAACCTTCGGGGATATTCTTTTGTTTCTTCGCGATAAATACTTTCTCTTCCCAGAAGGGAACCGTTATTCGAACTGCAACGCCCTTCGTCATTTGCCGAACCACGATATTATATTCATAGAGAAACGTGGCCTTCCCAAGCCCTTTTCCAATCCAACTTACATCGTTAAGGTTATTTCGGACGGTTCGAATGGTACCGCTTGCTTTGTCAGACACCGCAATTTGTTCTCTACTTTCCATTAACACATCGACTACGCCATCCCACACTTTTTCACTCGACCCTACATACGTCACTTCCACAGGCGCAGGACTTTCGAAATCGATATCCGGATACTGGTCCCGGGCAAGATTGACCACCTGCGTAACGGCCACTGCGCCCGCCGCAACGCCCGTCGCAATAATCACGGGAACAGCTGCGCAACCCTGAAGCAGTATTGTAAATACTGCGAAGGTTAAAAACTTAAATACAACTCCTCGTTTCAAACCATTACTACGATATATAGCTTTCTTTAAAAGCACTATCACACCTCCTATCAATAAGAATTGATCACATTAGGACTACTGACTCAATATTTATTTTTGTACAAACTCTCTGCTAAAAAATGTTTTATGCTTCCTGAGTTATCACACTTTCAGATACCTCACTGCCGCAATATAGGTTCGAGACTCTTTGATTCTCAGAGTTTCCTATGCCGCTTTGGAAAATCAGTAAGCCTTGCCCTACAAAAATATTCACAAATCCGAATGGTATATTTACTATAGTCAACATATGTACCCATCCAATAGATTCAATTAATTTTGCTAAAAATGCAAATGTTCTGTACTCGTGTTGTTGCTTTTGATATTTCCATGATCGATGGATGGCCCACCCAATAAAACCTATACCAATTATGGTGATTGCTATTATACGAAATATGTAGGACCAAGCGTTTAACCAAAACGAGTCGATTTCGCTGGTTAATTCGTCGATCGTTTTCTCTTGATCGGCCATTTGCTGCCTTAAATTAACAACCTTAAGGGTTTCAGTATCAATATTATCTTTAATTTTTTTTTCAAGATTCTTCAGATAGGATTTTTCTATTTGGCCATATACCGCATCGAAAGATCCCAGAAGGTTGTTGGAGAGGCCACGCTCATAAAACACATTCCACGCATAATGAAAATCGTTTATTCCGTGCAGCTCTTCGAGAGCGTAACTCTCGAAAATGTCGTCCATACGCCAACTCGTGGCTTGCTTATAGGCTACCTCAGCTTTATCCAAAAATCCCAATTTTTCCTGAAAAGCCCCATAAAGGGTGGCGAAGGATATCTTACCCTTCTCGTCTGGCAATTTTGCTTCACTTGCAAGGATACGAGGCGGCCAGTTCTCAATGTCCTTGGCATTCCGTCCGAGATTATGATACGCCTTCTCCAGAGACTCAATAGCTTGCTCATAAAGATGATTCTCCATTGCTATATCAGCCAATCGAAAAAGGACCTCCAATGATTCGCGTCTCGTTTTCGAAACGCCTTCTATCACTTCCTTCAGTATACGAATAGCAGTCTCCTTCTGATTCTTTTCCAGAAGGAATGCCGTAAAATCACGCACATCCTTCCAAGAGCCGAATCGTTTCGGCGCACGAGATATACCGAGCGTTGCTAAATCATCGAATTCGCCAACAAGGCACAGATCGATAAGTTTCATATCCGTTTCTAAGCCCTTTGATAGATTAAAGGCCTCCTCGATACCAGACCGTGCCAAGCTTTTTCTACCATTTCTGAGTAAACGGCCAATGAATTCAGGTGAAGCTCCAGTTTTCGAACTAATCCGTATAGCTTGTTTAACGACATTCTGAGCCGACTCATCAAGGCCGACATGTAACAAATCGGCCATCAATATTTCAGCCTCTTCGAAGCTCTCAATTCGAGGTAAAATGAATTGGACTGCTGACCCAGAAGCATCTAACTGCTGCTGCGCAATAAGAAAATGCAATCCCCGAAGTGCAAGGAGAACTTCGTTATCATGGATATTTGTGGAAGTCTCGAATAACTGTTTTACGTTGTCAACCGCTTTACCCGTACGGCCGTCCTCTTGATAAAGGGCTGCAAGCGTATAGTAATAGCTATCATATCCTACTAAAACGCTCGATAGTGGTTTGAGCAATTGGTTTGTTGTTATAATCTCAGGGAGATTAATTATTTCTCCCTTCCTTTTTGAAGACCTTTCAAGCTTGAGAATGCTTCGTTGAACTACACTAAGAGACAAAAGTGAATTTACTTCGTTCAGTTTATTTAGATAAGAATCTTTGGTTTGCTGAGTCTCTACGTATCCCGAACTGACTTCTGCAGCACCTACTAACATAGGGGCAAAAAACAGCACTACCAGTAAAACCAAACAGAAAATGATTCTCATTTTGTAATGATCAAAAAAAAGACGTTTCCTATAACGAAGATAGAGACAAATATTGATAACGGTCAGAATGAAAAGTGTTTCGGTGACTCCGGGAATTCGACGTATAAATATTGAAACGGGATACAATATGGTTTCCGCTATCTTAGAGTCAACTTGCAATTTGAGGGCTATTACTTGAGCAGACATTGATTTTTGCAAAGAGTCTATATACTTTTCTTTTTGACCAAGGGTAGTCTCGAGATTCTCTCTCTCGGCCTTGATTTGCTCAAACTTTTTAGCGTACTTTATTTTCAACTGCTCATTGGCTTGAAAGAATTGCTGCCGTGGTGGAGCATTTGAATCTGCGTAGGCTGTTCCAGAAGACATATCGGAGACACAACAAATTCCCAACATTGCCAAGCAGGTCCATACTGCGATCACACAATATAACCCTATCCTCAGCACAATATTCTCCAAACTATTATCACCATCTCTGCCAAGGGAAAGGCGCATTTCGCTTTGACTGACTTTTTGGTTTCTCCATGCCATGATTATCTCCCATAAGCTTATGAAAAGCGTTTAGACAAGCTATTTCGAATATTAGTACGTCGGGTGTCACCTATCTTATTTGATTTTCTATCGGGGCAACTCAAATTATTTTTTCCGGTTCTTAGAAACAATAACTGGATCAAGAGCCATATGGTGCAATGTTCGAAAAGACTTTGTAGAACAGAATTGAGCTTTAATTGTACAAGACTTCTTAATTACTCCTTGGATTGCTTTAACGTCAAGAAGAAAAAAATAATTAAAAATGGGATGTCTTGCCAACCCTAAATGTATAAATATATCTAAACGTTGCATAAACAACATAACAAATAAATCAGGAAGGCAGGACGGCTTGTCATTTGATGGGGATTTGTCAAATTGGCTGGCTGGGATCAACCCGTAATCTTTATGGACCTGTAAAAAGTCATATTCAGACCTTATTTGTCATTGCTCTGAACAGAGGAAGCTTGTTAATTCAATATGTTCTGGATTCCCGCCTCCGCGGGAATGACGAATGCGGGCGCTTTTTCGAGATCATCAAGCTTTGATTTTGAACTATTTATAATTACGATAAGAACAAATGGGCTTGATCATAACTGCGGCCATATTTTCGTACTCGCAGCTGCGGAGTCCCGCCCGTTCCCGGCGTACGACATTGCGCGATCCGGGGAAAAGATGTTGGGGCCATGAAGCGTTAAGAAGCGCAAACTGTTTGAGGCGCGCCGAGTTTTTGCGCTTTAGCTTTATGGCCCCGGCATCCCCCGGATCGTGCTGGAGAAGCCGGGAATGGGCGGGACGGACCCCGCGACAACGTGGACGAAACGATGATCAAGGCCCAAAAACAGGATTCCAACCCGATGTCAGGCGCTGGCGCTTTGTTTGCCATCGGGGGCGGCCATGAGCAACAGCGACCTGGACAGAGTTATTTCCGTGGTTCTCAAATACCAAAGATAGATAGCCGCAAAAAGGCACAAGAATCGCAAAAAAAGATAGGTTTTTTGTGTGTTTTGTGCCTCTTTGCGGCAGGAAAGGTATTTTTTTGTGGTTAATATTATGAAAACGGTTCGATTGGAATCTAAGCAAACCTCACCGTACAACCCTGACCGAAATATTCCGTTCTGCCGCCCGGCCATGGTCATCCACCAAACGCACATTAAAAATTCCGCTAACCGGTTTCCAGAAAAAAGGCGTATCTTTTTTCACCTGCCCTGCAAATTGATTGTCAACAAACCAGTAGAGGGTGGCAACATCCGCATCAACCACAGCCGTAAACGGAATTCTTTCTTCCTCCAGCCGATGGCTCTGCAGGGCATAGGTAACTGTGGCCTGGGGTGTTTGAATCACCGGCTCCCGGCCGGAAGCACTGATGTCGTCCAGGCTGCAATCGGCTTTATAGGGGGGAGGGACTTTAAGGGATATCCCGGCTGCCCGGAAAACATGCAACAGATCAGACGGCCAGAATTCATACACTTTCATTTCAGATTGCCCGGGATCAAACCAGCAGGATCTTAAGCCCGTTTTTTTATCAATGGGGATGGCGCGATGAATGGAGGATACTTTAATGGGGGACACGCCGGGTATAAACCAGGATTGGCAGGTATTGGGGCAGTATTGAACCGCCAGATCGCCGGTTTTCGCGCAAACCCATACTTTTTTTAAATTTAACAGTTCTGGCGATATGGCATCTACCACGTGCCAGTTTTTTTTATCTCCTATGGCAGCAAAGATCTCAAACAGCAGCGGTCCGGCGGCTTGTCTGCCGATGAAATTGGGATTTCCATGGCCCTGGAAATTCCCCACCCATACCGCTAATACATAAGGTCCGGATATGCCCACGGCCCAGGCATCGCGAAAGGCAAACGATGTCCCGGTTTTCCAGGCGATCTGGTTGTCATCATAGACTTGGCCGGCAAGCCGGCTGGCCCGGGGTTGAGGATTATCTTTCAGGATATCCAATATCAGAAAACAGGCTTCAGGACTGATTAAACAAGGGCCGGTTCTATCTTTTGATGGTTCTTCGGGCAAAAAATCATGGATTACTTTTTTTAAGGGCTGCAGCTTGCCCCGATTGGGCAGCATGGCATATAAGGATATCACCTCTTCCATGGTAACTTCCGCGCCTCCCAGGGCCAGCGCCAGTCCGTAAAACGATTCATCTTTTAACTGACTGATCCCGGCCTGCTTCAAAAAATCATAAAAACCGGGTGTTGACAGTTGTGCCTGCAGGTTAACCGCCGGCACATTCCGGCTTGTGGTGAGTGCATCTTTCGCAAACACAGGTCCCATAAATCGCTGGTCGAAATTTTCAGGCGTAAATCCGGCAAACCGTCTGGGGGCGTCTTTGAGCAGTGTCATGGGATGAATCAGCCCCTGGTCCATGGCCAGTGCATACACAAAGGGTTTTAGGGCCGAACCAGGCGAGCGTTTTGCGGTTGTGCCGTTCACCTGCCCATCGATGGCGGGTCGAAAAAATCAACAGACCCGACAAGGGCTTTGACTTCCATGGTTTGATAATTCACCAGCATGGCAACGGCATTTTGTATCCCATCGGGCTTCCGCCTTTGGATATAACCGGCCACAATGCTCTCCAGGGCGGTCTGCTGTTGCCAATCCAGGGTGGTTTCTATCACCCCGCGCCGGGACCACGGCAACCTGCGGTTGAGATCATTAACAAAGTGAGGTGCCCGAAAAGGCAGCGCCTCCGGGGACCGAACCGCAAGGGGCAGTTCTAAAAACACCTGTTTATTCTCATCTTCCCGGTGATGTTCGATCCACCGGACGAAAAGATTTTTGCGGGCGCTCAGCAGCTCGGCAAATCCTTTTTGGGTGGTGGGATTCCTCTGGCTGGGATTTTGGGGGATCACACACAGGGTGAGTGCTTCGGGCAGACTGAGGGCAGCCGCATGTTTGTTAAAATAAATCAGGCTGGCAGTTTCGATGCCCGTAATGTTCCTGCCATAGGGGGCCAGATTAAAATAGGCTTCTAAAATTTCGGCTTTTGTGTAATGTCTTGTCAATTGCAGGGCACGAAGAATCTGAACCAGTTTTCCATAAACGGTCTGGCTTTGAATATCCCACCGCAGACGGGCCACCTGCATGGTGATGGTGGATGCGCCTATTTTTCGATGGCGCACAACATAGGTTTCCCAGAAGGCCCGGCACAGCGCCGCAAGGTCAATGCCGGCATGTTGATAAAAGCACTGATCTTCATATAAAAGCGTGGCCTCCTGAAAGGCGGGTGATATTTCTTCCAGGGGCACATACAGGCGGTATTGATCGTCCTGGGCCAGGGTAATGCAAAGCAGTTGACCATTTCTATCCACAAAGGCCCGGGAAAAGGTATGATATCCTTTTAATTCGGGTTTCGGGCACCCAAGGTAAAGCCCGCCAATCATCACACACACCATCAACCCGAAGGTTGACGCCATTATCGCCATACGTTTCATTTTGCGCTCATTACCTCAAAAGAGCCCGCCAGGGTATTGGCGTGCTTTGATCGGTCATACATGGCTTCAACAAAGGCAGGGGGTATGGTAAATGAGCCTGCAGCCGTCAGTTTGACCCGATACGAGAGCTCTTTGACCGAGGTGGTGAAATCACCATAAAATACCACACGGTCTTCACGCACATCCACATAATCCGCCCGCCAGTTATAGGCCGTTCGCGGCACAGAGCTTCGAATGACTTCAAATCCGCCGGGCAGAAGATCGATGACCGCCACATTGCGCACGGTTCCACTGCCCAGGGTGCGAATGCGAAGTCTTACGGTCAGCTCTTTTCCCTGCTCAAAGCGGGTGACTTCATTGCCGTCGTCATCCACATACGCTTTGCTGATCTCAAGCCCCTGTTTTGTGATCTGCCCGGGGAGTGTTTGATCAAACCCCGCCTGGGAGGCAAGATAATAGATCGGTGTTTTTGCATCCACTTGAACCCGGGTGACATCTGTTTCAAAATTGGCTGTTAAAAAAGGCATTGCGTTGCTGTTCAGCAGCGCAGGCGCTTTATTTTCCTTTTTTGCAGTAAAGATGATATTGTTCATCAACATTATTTTCAAGCTTCAGTTTACTGCAGGCGCCCAGCGCAAGGATGCTGTAGGCGGCTGAAATGGTGTTATATTCACCTTTAAAAATGGGATCGATCAGTGGAAGCAGTGCTTCACCCTCCATGCGATGGATACGGCCTTCAAAATGCCGGGCCAATAAATAGATGTATTGGGCATCTTGTGTTAAAGGGGAATGAAAATCACTGTACTGTCTTTCAGGCTTTTTGCCTGTCTTATAATGGCGGATCAATTCATCTGCTTGATCCTGCTTTTGTAATAAGTGATAGGTTGCCGCCATATAGACGGCGGTTAAGTCCTGTTTCCAATCTTTTTCAAGGCCGTTTTCCAGCGAGGTCTGCAAGTGTACCAGGTAATTGGTGGTGATTTCTCCCATCCGGGTTAATAAATAGATGGCATTGGCCCGCACACCGGCCGCTTCCATATTGGAAGCTGCTTTTCCCACATACTGATGCAAAAACGCTTTTCCCCGCTGCATCATGTCCCTGGGGACCGGATAGCCGAGGTCATTTGCCTCAATTAAAAAATGCATCACATACACACTGGGGTATTCTGCAGCGGTTCGGCCCCCGGGCCAGAAAATAAATCCGCCGTTGGCCAGTTGACGTTCCCGTAACCGATCCATGAGGACTGCAAATTGATCACGGATTTTTTCGCTGTGGGGTTCAAAGCCCGGATGGGTCATCAGGCCGATCAAGGGAAATACCTGGCTGACCACCTGTTCCGTACACCCATGGGGAAATTTTTCCAGGTAAGTGGACAGCCCGTCCACCAACACCAGTGGACTGGCAGACGCGGATACCTTCTGCTCTGCCAGATCCGGGAAAAGCACTCTTTTGATGGCAAGTTCTATGCTGCCGTCTTTTTCAAAACCGCTTTCAAAACTGCTGTAGTAAGGGATTGCCGGGCGAACGCTGAGGCTTGCCGTTCGATGCGCTGTTTCATTGCCCAAAGTGGCGGTCAGTTTAAGCTGGGCTGCGCCGGGCAGGGGTGTTGCCTTCACCTTAAAATGCGCTTTTCCTTCATCACCTTCGCTGATAGTTAATACCGTTTCCCTGTCACCTATAATTTCCAGGTGCTTTGACGGCTCAACCGCTACCGTGATGGCCGCATTTTTGCCGGAATTTTCAACCATATTGGTCACCCCGACCGTGACATTGAAAATGTCTCCGGGTGCGGCCTGGGTAAGAACATTAGGAGAAATCACAAAAGGACCGCGCACCAGGGTTGAAGATTGGGCAGCGTCCATGGCAGTATCGCTGACAGCAACCGCCATGACTTTGAGGTTGCCGGAAAATGTGTCCGGGACCATAAATGAAACGGTTTTTTCTTCGGTATCTGCATCCATAATGCCAGACCAGAAAACCGCCGGTGCATCGGTTTTTCGGGCAAAGGGATTTAAGTTTTTGGCAAGGGCCCTGGCTTCTGCCGACATTCCGCCACCGCTGGCAGATATGGCTTTGACCAGTTCAAATTCGGGCAATATCAAATCCAGAATCTGTAATGTGGTGACACCCAGAGCGCGCTTCCGTAAAAAATGATCCAAAGGTGCTGGTGGATGATACCCGGCCACCTGCAATATGCCTTCATCCACCGCAAACACCACAATTCTGGAAGCCGTTGATGTCTTATATTTAATTTCCATGGGACTTCCCGGCCGGACGATATCCGCGATTTTCATGGTGATATCAATCCTGCGTTTGCTCCGGTCAATGGTAAACGGGGCAACCGCATAACTTAAGGGGCTGGTAAAGATATCCTTTGATTCTATATCTCTTATAAATGCCACATTCACATAGGCATTTGCCTCCAGATCCTCTGGCACGGTGATGGTTTCCATGGTGCTTTGGGTGTCGGCCGAAAACCATTTGTACGCATGCACGCGGTCACTTTCTATGGTGATTAACCCTGAGCCTGCATACGGCGCGGTTATATTCATTTCAATGACTTCGCCGGGTTTATAGTCTTTTTTATTCAGCGCAAGCCTCAACTCCGCGCTTTTTTCCAGCCTTCCGGCCAGATTACCATGGCCGACCACGGTAAATTGAATGCGGCAAAGCTGCAGGCCGGATTCATCCAGCACTTCAAGCGCAAAATCTCCGGGCGCTGATGTGGGCAGGCGGTATCGGGTGCCGTCTTTTGAGATATCCATGACCCCGGTGTTACGTTCGGTCTCTCGATCAACGGTCTGGTATTTATAGGTCCCGTTTTTTTGCTGAACCAGCGTCGATACATGCTGAATTTCCTTTAAAATGATCGTAAGCGCGGGTTTTTCAATCCTTTCAAGCGTATCTGAGATGGCAATCAGTTCCACGGACTGTTCGGCATCCTTGTTGATATATGACAATGGGCCGTTACTTTTTACCCCTACCAGATAGGTAAGCGGAGAGAGCAGGACAGTGTTCTGGGCAGAAACGCTTCTGCCACCACCGGCTTCAAACCCCTCCACACCAAAATCCAGGCGATACGTCCCCTGGGTAAACCGTTCCAGGGATATATCAAACCCGGCCAATCCGTCGGCATCTGTCTTAACCGGCGCAAAGGTTTCTTCTATTCGAAGCGGCCTTTTTTGTTTATCTTTAAAAAGGTCATTAAAGGTATAATTTTCATATTCTTTGAATTTAAAAGCGGTTGGACGCACGCTGATACGACCCACAACCTTTCGATCCCGGGCAGGGGTACCGAACAGATTTTCAAGCGTTACCGCTGCACGTATGGATTTTGCCGATACCCATCCTTTTTTCTCAGCACCGACCAGCCGGCTTTCGATCTTCAGCGTATCCGGTTGAAACTCTTCCACACGAAAATCCGCCGAACCAATCATACGGCCGCGGTACCCGTTTTTATCCACAAGATAGACATAAACATTATATTTCCCGGTTTCTGATGTTTTTCCGGTGGGATATGTGTAATCAAAAAACCCTTTTTCAGCCAGTTTAAACTTATGGATTTTTGCCTGATTATTTCTTGGATCACGAATCGCAATTTCAAGGGGAATGCCGGAAACATCGCTCAGATCTGCATTCTTGACAATCAGCCCCAGTTTAACCGCTTCTCCGGGCCGATAAATGCCCCTGTCAGTAAAAATATAGCCGGTTAAATTGTCATCCCGACCCGTTTGATGCGCAATGCCGCCCACATCAAACCGGGAGTAATTAATTTGTCTGGACGCACGGCTGAAAGGAATAAACGAAATATCATTGCCGGCCGTTACCACGTAGACATTGGGTTGCTTTTCCCGCTTAAAGTCTTTGGTACCTGGAAAACGCGTATGGCCGTCGCTATCGGTTGTTGCCGTATATAAGGTAAGGCCATTTATGCCCAGCAACTCGACGGTGGCATTTTTTATGGGATACCCTGATGTGATGGATTGAGCAAATACGTCATGGGAATGATTTGAATTATTTTTGACCAGTAACCCAAGGTCGCTGATCATGATTAACCGCTTATCGGCAGCGCCGGAAATTTTTCGTTTGTTATGTCTGTCCCAGCCGCTGACCTCAATAAAAAACAGCCCGGCCCGGGTTCCTGATGTCGACAGATATGGTGTCAAATCCATGGACGCATAATTTGCCATTTTAGGATGCGTGGGCTTTAAAGAAATGATTTCTTCTTCAAATTCGGAAACATTATGACTTGAAAATCGGTAATTTGAAAAATAGGGATCTTTGATATCGCCGCCGGTTTGACTGATCAAATGATAAAGCTGACCCGGCAGCACCTTGCCGATGGAAACCTTAATGTCGGTAAGGCCCCTGGCGAGCAGGCTGATCTGATGCGTCCCGGACCTGGCCAAAAGAGCGCCGTCTCCCATAATTTTGATCTGTTTCGGGTAAGCGGGCACATGGAGTACGCTGTCATAAAAAGAAGCCTGAACAAAATTACTGATGGATGTTAAGCCCGGCTTCACATTGAGATACAGATACCGGTTTTCCGGTGCGTCAAATACAAAATTAAATGTTTTGGAAAACGATCGCTCGTTTGGAATGAGTTTGACTTCAAGTTTTTGGGATGCATTTAATACTTCTTCCGTGACTTCCCGGGGGCTGTTCCAATATTTGCCATTTCGTTTTTTATTAATTGCCGGCAGCAGATAAACGCCCAGCTTATCCATCAGGGCCTGCTCTGAGACATCATCGGTAAAGCTCAGCATCAATACCTGTTCCGGCTCCTGTTTTTCATTGGGCACAATTCGGGTTGCCCCCTTACTGACCTTGAAAAAACTGTAAATATCCGGAACCAGCACCTGTCGGGATCGCTCGTTTTCGGATGGGGCGCCGCCAATGGTCGGGACAACGCCTCTGGCAATGGTCAGCGTCATATAGTTTGGGTTTTCCGGCAGTTTGATGGGCGCTGACAGTACGTAAGCCTCCCGCTGATTCTCATCAAAGCGGGTGGTAAATGCGACAGGCGCAGGTTCCGTGTCAATGGAGGTATCTGAGGGCCGCATTTTCATCGTCAAATGCGCCTCCAGGCTGTCTTTATCCACGGGATGGGAAAATTTTATCGTCCCTGCCACCCGTCGGATACTTTTGTCTTCCGGGTCCTGATAAAAATCAAGTTCACTGACCGTGACATCAAACGGGTGGGATTGAAAAGCATAGGAAGACTGTTTAACCCGTGTCTCTTCGGAAAAGACGGATTTATCAACATGGATCGTATATTCAACACCTGCCGACCATTCTTTTTGAGGTTTAAATTCCAGATGCCGGTCCCCTCGCCACATCCACACACCCGGAATAACCGGCTCAATTTGTATGCCTTGGGTCAGCTTTTTGTCGATCAGGTCAATCCTGGCGACCGAGGGATCCCCTTCGGGCCGGGGCTGATCCGGTTTTAAGCGGCTATCGTCATATGAAAATTCAATTTGAAGAATATCCGGAACCGGATTTTCCACATTGGGGGTCAGGCTGGGCGCAAGAATGGTGCCTTGTATCAATAGGGGCTTTGGGAGATTTGCATAATAAAAATACCCGCCCAATGCGCCCAGTAAACCAATGACGCTCAACCAGAATACCACCTTCCTGGATTTACGGAATTCATTAATATAACGCAGCCAGGGCGGTGCTGACCAGGAAATCCGACCGATAACAAAACCAAGGATTGAAAACGGCAGCTGAAAAATATTGCTGAGACTCTTTTTCATGTGGATTTCCTTTATGGGCAGGTTAAAACAAGCGCCCTGCGGGCGGACTGAGGAGCGCTATCGCTTGAGGAGCACTTCGTTTGAGGCAATAAGGCCCTTAACTTGGCCCCGACTCCATATTGCCATATTGCTTTTCAGCCACAAAAAAAGGCAAAACTCACAAAATTATTACCCCCTTTTGCGTTTCTTGTGACTCTTTGCGGCTATCAATCTTTGGACACTGTCCAGATCCTTGTTGCTCATAGTCATCCCGATGGACAGTGTCATAGTTGAAAAGATTTCATGGAAAAGGGGTAAGAAGAGGCTGACACGCAACAACTGACGTCACGGTATTTTCTTAAAGACATTGTAAATGAGATAACCGACATAAGAAAAGATGTAAAGGCAAAAGTCAGCAACAGTACCACTGACGGTGGCTGGCGTGATACCGGTTTTTCCCACCAGATGACCGGTCGTAACGATGGGATGCACCATCAACGCCCGATGGACTTGCAGAGTAGAAACGGCTGCCCGTCCAAGTCCGCTGATCTTGTCACGATCTCTGCCGGATAGATCGAGAAGCTGCTGCGCCGTTTCCACAGCCTGGATGGCCGTCATAACAACCGCCTCAGCGAAAAAATTCAGCCCGGCTTCCCAGTCACCGGTCAGGCGCACGCTGTTGAGCAGCTCGTAATAATACTGACGGTGCGTCTTGAAGCAGAGGCTCAGATAAAGCATCGGCTCCTGCAGCACCTTCTGTTCGCACAGAAGCAGCGTAATCAGCAGGCGGCCAATGCGACCGTTACCGTCTAAAAACGGATGGATCGTCTCGAACTGCACCTGCGCCAGAGCAGCCTTGAGCAGTACCGGTGCTGGTTCGGGCTGATCGTGAAGCAATAACTCCAAACGGTGGGACTTTTTGCAAACCCTGCCGGTCTCTGCTCCGTATCATCCGGGCACCGGCATATTCACGTAGCGATCTGAGACCCTCTATTTCCTTGCAATCATATGACTCATATGCTAGGTTTATTACAACCCGTTAAACCCACTCCGGACATTTCAGCGCCTTTGTCTGAATCCATCCGGGTCTATAATCACTTTTTCTGATCATCTATCCATAAGGAGGTCATCCATGTTCGATCTTATCAAAAAAAGCTTGCTCACCGGCATTGGTATGGTGCTTAAAACAAAGGACGAGGTGGAGGAACTTGCAAAGGACCTGATTCAAAAAGGCAAGCTGTCCGAAAAAGATGGCAGGGAATTTTTGAATGACCTGATGAAAAAATATGATGAGGCCACCAGCAAGTTTGAAGGACGCGTAGAAACCACGGTGAAAGATTTTTTGAAAAAAGCCGATATCGTAACGATGGATGAGCTGAACGAATTAAAAACCGAAATCAGCGAACTTAAAAAAGCCATCCATAAGAATAACAAAAAACCCGAATAAATGTCAGCAGCTCTCCGATGGTGAACATTCGAAAAATCGGCGTTATCGGACGGACCTACCGTCACCTGAACCGTTACCGGCAGATCCTGACCGTATTTATCAAATACGGGTTCGGCGATCTGCTGGAACTGCTTAAGATCGACCAGTATCTGGAAACAGGTCTGCGGATGCTGTCGACCCGCAGCCGCGAAAAAGTGGAAAGACTCAGCCGGGCGCAACGGCTCCGCATGGCTTTTGAAGAATTGGGCCCCACCTATATCAAACTGGGGCAGGCCGTTTCCACCCGAACCGATCTGGTACCCGGCGAATACATCACCGAATTTTCCAAACTTCAGGATCAAGTCCCTTCGATCGATTTCAGCTATATCAAATCCATTATCGAATCCGAGTTAAAGTTACCCATCGATCAGATCTTCGATGCTTTCGATGAAAAGGCCATCGCATCGGCATCCATCGGACAGGTCCACCGGGCACGTCTCAAGGACGGAGAACCGGTGGCCGTAAAAGTTCAGCGGCCCGGTATCCGAAAACTGATCGAGGTCGATCTGGAAATCATGCTTCACCTGGCGACCCTGATGGAGCGTCACATCGAGGGGATGGACCTTTACCGGCCGGTGAAAATCGTTGAAGAATTTGCCAGAACCCTTGAAAAAGAAATCGATTACACCAACGAAGCGGCCAATATGGAGCGTTTTGCCGGTAATTTTTTAGATGATGTGACAATTTACGTCCCCAAGGTTTTCAAGGATACCACCGCCCCCCGGGTCCTGACGATGGAATATGTGTCCGGAATCAAGGTCTCCGAGGTCCACGAGCTGACGCAAAAAGGTCTGGACCGGAAGATTATTACCGCCCGCGGCGCCCATCTGTTTTTAAAGCAGGTCTTTGACCATGGATTTTTTCATGCCGATCCCCATCCCGGAAATATTTTTGTCCTGCCCGACAATGTGATCTGTCTGCTGGATTTTGGCATGATGGGATATATCGATCGAAAAACACGTGAGCTGTTTGTCGATCTGATCGACAGCATTGTTCACCGGGACGAGGTCAAGGCCACCCAGGTTCTCCTGAAGCTGACCACGTGGGTCGAAGAGCCGGATATCCGGGATCTGGAAAAAGGGGTTGCCGACATTATGGGCACTCATCTTTTCAAGCCCTTGAAGGACATCCGGATCGGCAAACTGATTCAGCAGATGTTCGAGCTGGTGTCCCGTCACCGGCTCAGAATTCCGGCCGATATTTTCCTCATGATCAAA
>Ga0265294_10005334_pt1 | contig 15718 bp, 11 predicted proteins | sample MunlanPumphouse3_FD_192504 | JGI IMG/M metagenome (GOLD analysis project Ga0265294, IMG submission 192504) | Groundwater microbial communities from a municipal landfill in Southern Ontario, Canada - Pumphouse #3 | ecosystem: Environmental > Aquatic > Deep subsurface > Groundwater | place...
AGGGAACTCATGGGGATGGCCCAGGGGCTGATCCCCGCAAAACACCTCGACTGGATGGAGCGGCTGGGCCTGTTCCGGTGACCGGCACCGTATCCCGTCCGAAGCCTTCACGGCCCGGCGGGCGGGCGCATCCGCTCTCTTCTCCACCATGCCGCGATCTCATGGCCGCCGGTCATCCAGGCGCCCTTTTCATGACCATACTCAAGGATTTTCCGGTAAAACCGGAGCGGATCGCCGTTCATGAACTCGTTGTGCCAGAGGACGGTGATCACGCCGTGATACCGCTCGACCGCCTCAAGGAGGCGCTTCATCCGGTTCCAGGCCCGCTCCGGGTTCAGGCGCATGTGCAGAAGCAGCGTCCGGTCCATCACCACGAGCGGGATCTCCAGGATCGCCATCTCTCTTTCGCGATTAAGGTTGAACGGCCGGAACGGGTGGCACATGCCGTTTCTAAACCCGATGCAGTCAGGATACCCGAGGGTGGTGTCGTACAGGAATCCCGCTCTCTCCAGCAGTTCCCAGGTCTCCGGGACGCGGAACCTGAGGTAATGACTTCTATACCCGGTTACTTTCCGGTTAAGGACTCTCTCCAGATACCGTTTCTCTTTCACCAGGGTGTCAAAGTCGCGGTAGGCTTCGCACCCTCCATGCAGGCCGATTTCCCATCCCCTATCCCGGAGTGCGGACATCTCCCGCTCCAGGTCTTCAATCGGGTACGCGTATTCCCGTGCCCCCTTTTCCAGTGCCAGAAAGTAAAAGGTGGATCGTGCGCCGTATGACTCCTCGAGTCCGGTGATCTCCTCGAACGTCTGTTCCCGGCACTTTCTGGGACTCAGTTGTCCGATGATGTTTCCTGCATGGAGGAGCCTCCCTGCTCTGAGCGCTTTTACGATCTCAAACCCCCTGACATGGAGGGGCTGGTAAACGGTGTCGACGTCGTGCGAGAGGCAGATTGCAAACGGCTGAGATTCGGGGTATTCGCAGGAAAAACCGTTCTCCACCAGGACCTGCGATGCCCGGGGCGCGAATACGTCACGGTGGCGGCTCTGGTAGTACGGAAACCGGTCGAACCGGTCGCGGTCGGACTCCTCGTACTCCTCCTTTCGGGTGAACAGGTCCCATACCTCTCTATCCTGCCTGAGCAGATCCATCATGTCCGGGACGGCCTCTTCCCCTGCATACCGGGGTAAGAGCATGTATACCTTTCCGGGGAGTACGGGCCGGGGTACGTTGAGAGTTCTTTTACCGGGCATAGTTGTCCGGATACATGCCGTCCTTCAGCCGCTTGAGGATGCGATACCTGAACCGGGGATACTCGGCACCATAGTAGGGGACAAGCCGGGGATTGAACCCGGAGATGAACGCACTGAGATGAGGGATGTTTCCTGCCATCAGGTTCAGCATCCTGTGATTCTGTTCGTTGAGCGAATTGACATTGTCGTAACAGAGCAGCGTTGCCGCCCCGGTGGAGAGGTGCTCCGGAGAGGCGGCGGCAAACAGACTGTGAGCCATCTTCGCGTCCCACAGGGTGACTTCGGCAGCGGCCACCTCTCCTGAGGGCATGCTCGCAACCCGCATCTCACCAATCCCTTTCTCTTTGATGAGACCCAGCATGCCTCTAAGATGCCTCTCGCTGACGGGAGGTTCTTTACCCTGTTTTGCAAACGTACGGACAAGGAGGTTCCAGAAGACATCCGGGTCGAACTTCCCGGCCGAAGAAATACCCTGTCTCCGGGCTTTGCGGACATTCTGCCGCACATCTTTCGATGCGGTCTTGAGGAGATCGGTATGCGTGGGCAGCACGTAGGTGTAGTAGACCGCCGGGTTCCACCCCTGCTGCGTGAACGCCCGGATGTCCTCCAGGCCCGGTGCGTTCACCAGGTCTACGTAGTCAAACCCCTGCCGGGTGATGTGCTCGAGTATCGCGGCGATGATCCGGCGCGTGTGCATCTCCTTTGTCCTCTGTTTTGCCTCACCTATATCGGAGATCACCACCCCCCCGTAGGGGGTCGATACCGCCTTTGAGGAGGCCACGTGGAGAAGGCGATAGGGGCGCGAGAGGTAGAGGGGGCAGCCCCCGTTCAACTCCTCGCCGGCGTAGCACCCGAGAAGGATCAGGGTCTGATCCAGCAGGAGAGCGTTCTCTACCAGCCAGTCGCTCGAATGAAAGACTGTCCCCTGTGCCGAATCGGCGACCAGCGCATCCCACGCCTCGAATTCAGCGCTCCCGAGTTCTCTCACTTCCAGCCGTCTCATACCCCCGACCGCCCGGCGTGCATGAGTATCCCCTTCAATTAAGCGTTTCGACTTCCCGGGATCAGCGTTTTTATCCTGTAGAGTATCTGCGTCGGTTTCGAGAACAGGACCAGCCTTGAATGGATCGGAATATGTTCTGCCCCGAGTTTTGCCTTATCCCGGAAGCGGGGGTTGTCCGGGTCCGCTTTCTGCCGCCCCAGGGAAACCCTCTCATAGCCGTTCTCCCACGCCCAGTTGATCAGATCCCAATCCATGTAGTATGTGGGGGTGTAATGCGGAAGGTCGCGGTTGAGAGCCAGGTATCCGAAATAAACCGTCTTTTTGACCGGATCCATAAATGCCGCCGACCCCCCGGCAACGGTGTCGTCTTTTGCCAGGACCGCAATCCTCAGGTGATCCGGGGAGAAGTGATCCCAGAGCGTCTCAAAGAACGAGAGCGGTAGGATCTCTCCGTTTATGTGCATCATGTTCTTCTCGTAATACCGGTAGAACAACCCGATGTCGGACTTTCGATCGATCTCCTGCAGTTCGAACCCCTCCCGGGGGAACCTGAGAATGCTCTTTGTCGTCTTTTTCGACAGAGCGCCCCATATGGCTTCGGGGGGTCTCTTCTTCAGGTCCGTCACCATATCCCCGGTCTCTCCGCCGGAATAACTGGCGTAGGTTATCCCGGAGAGAAGGTTCGGGCGATAGGTATTGAAGTGCAGGAACGAGTGGTCCTTCGTAAACAGCGAGAGGAGATCGTTGAAACGGCCGGCATCGAATCCGCGGTCCAGCACGATGTTGTTCGCGTCGGATTGGGGGATGCTGATCAGTCCCCTGAAGTTCAACGCCGACTCTTCGGCCCAGGGGCTTATCCCGACGACGTCCTCGCCATCCAGGATGAGATAATACTTCAATTTTGGATTGAACGCATCCTCAAGAACCTGTTTCCACTTCAGGCTGTGGAAGAGCGTCCCTTCCGGGGAGCGGTTATTGAATGCGTCCCATCGGTCAGCGTTATCCCTGGATAGCGGTTCGATTGAGTATGTCATGGGGGCACACCTCTCGGATACGATATAAAATATCTTCCACCGGCAAGGCCGTCCGGATCTTCTTCGGCCCGGGGTTCGTACGGGGCGGTCTGTGCCGTCGGACGCCGAAACCCGTTCGGAATCGTGTTCCGCCCGTCGCAACCCCTCCGCTATAGGGGTGCAGGACGGGCGGCCCGTGAGGCCATGCCCCGCATGCGCTTGTTCACGCTTCTTAAGATGCCGTACCTGATGCCGGACGATTCGACGCCGTAGTACGGAACGAGATCCGGGTTGAAGGTTGCTATGAACGCACTCAGATTTGCCATATTCCCCGCCATCAGGTTGATCGACGGATAGTTCCGCTCCGCGAAGTGCGCGATGACCTCGCCGAGAAGAAGCGAGGCCGCTCCGGTGGAGAGGTGCTCTTCCGCGGAGGCGGCGGACCAGCGATGAACCATCTTCGAGTCGTAAACGACGACTTCGGCCGCAGCTATCTCCCCCGAGGATGTTCTGGCGACCCACATCTCGCCGAGACTCTTCTCCCGGATTGCATCCAGCATATCGAAAAGGTGCTTTTTGGTGAACGGGGGGCGGGAGTTCTGTCTCTCGAAGGTATTCACGGTGAGCATCCAGTAAGCCCCGGCATCGAATTGTTTTTCCGTCGTAATGCCCTGTTTTTCTGCCCTGTTGATACTTCTCCGTGCGTTTTTCGAGATTCGGCTGAAGACATCGCCGTCGGTCGGCAGCACATACGTGTAGTAGACCTTCGCATCCCACCCGTTCCGGGTAAACCACCGGATATCCTCAAACCACGGAGAATGAACCAGTTCTACGTGAGCGAACCTCATCCGGGCGATACGGCTGCAGACGGATGCGATGATTTTGTTGGCGTGCAGCTCCCGCTCTCTTCGTTTCGTGCTCTCTATGCCGGACGTCACGACTCCGCCGTAAGGGGCCAGCAGCGCTGCGGAAGAAGCCGTCCTGAGCAGTCCGTACGGATTCGACAGAAGGAGCGGGCAGCCCCCGATCAGGTCCCCGTCTTCGTAGCACCCGAGTATCATCGGAGTCCGGTTCAGGGACGAAGCGGTCCGGACCAGCCAGTCGCTCGAATGAAAGATCGTTCCCTGAGGGGAGGCGGCGACCAGTTCGTCCCACGCAGGAAGTTCGTCGGCATACAATCTCCTGACCTCTACTTGAACCATTTGCGCCACCTGGATTGGAGAGTCACCTTAATCGACACCGGCATTAACACTTTCCGTCCAGCATCGCGGAATACAATTCAATATACCGGCACGCTACGGACTCCCAGGTATAGGCGGCGCTCAGTTCCCTTGCACCCCTCATATGCCGTGCCAGGTCTTCGGGATTGCCGAGCAGATCGAGAACCGCCTTTATGATGACCTCGTTCTCGTCCGATCGGTCGAAGATCAGCGAACAATCCTTCAGTTGTTCGGCATGATCGACGTCCGCCCTGACGATGGGAACCGTGCCGCACGCCAGGTACTCGAAGATCTTGTTGGGCGAGGTCTTCACCCAGTATTTCGCGTCCGGCCTCACGAGGAGGAAGCCGATATGTGCTTTCTCGGTGAGTTTGACGGTCTTTTCCCAGGGGACGTAGCCGAGGGACCGGAACCTGCCGTTATGTTTTCCGGCAAGTTCGTCGAGTTTCACTCTCGAATCGTTGTCGAGCGAGGTTCCGCCGACGAAGAAGGTCACGTTGTCGTACGACCGGATGGCCGCATCCGCAATCTCGAGGAGGAGGTCGACGTCTCTATCGGCCAGGTTGTTGAGGCTCCCGATATAGACTGCGTGTATCTGCGCCCCCGGCTCGACCCGGCGAATCTTTGCATCTATCGCATCAGGATCGTAAGCCGCGGATGCCGCGTAGTTCGGAACCGCTATAGCACGGGAACCCGGAAACAACTTCCTGACCGCGTCGAGATGGTGCTCCGAGACGACGACCGTTCCGGAGATCCACCTCTTTGCACGGTTCTCGTAAAAGACCGGTATGGATACCCGCCCGAAGTGGAGCCATTCCTCGTAGACTTCATGCCTGTCGTAGACCACCCTGGAGTTTTGCAGGCCGGTCTTCACTAGCATCGCGGCCAACGGCAGCAGCAGGGGGTCGTGCACGTGGAGAACCGACGGCCGTCCCGGATCGATATCGAGGGCATCGAGCGCTTCGCGGCACCCGGCCAGTATCTTCGGGCTTAGACAGTACCCCATGAACGACAGCGTCCTGGCTTTCCCCCGCAGAGGCAGATGGTTGATCCTGAACCCTTCCACGTTGTTCTGGGAGAAGATCCCCGGTTTTGCGGACTCGTCCGTGTAGTTGTAGTGTATCCGGCAGACGTTCACCCCCCTGTCCGCGAGATAGGTGATATGCCTTGCAATTCGCACGTCTTCCACCGGGTGTGCGTCAAGAACGATGACATCCATACGGGCACCTGCCGGTAGTGACATCCCGATCCGGTTTATAACTAACGACCTCCGCGAGGGCTGCGATATTCCAGGTGTCCGGCGCCTGTTCTTGCACCGGCGGGAAGAGTCCGGGCAGGGGACACATCGTCACCCGGATCACCGGCGACCAGCTGCTCGAAGATGCGCACGTATCTCCCCGAAAGAACCTCCCAGTCCAGTGTCTCCACGGCGTATCTCCTCGCATTCGCCGCGTGGTCGGGATGCTCCCTGCCGAGGTAGCGGAGAATCTCATCGCCGGCCTGTTCGGCATCCTCGAAATCGATCGTTACCCCGGCATCCGCGTCTCTCACCATCCCGAGGTTGGGGATGCCGGAGACGATGCACGGCAGTCCCGAGGCCATCGCTTCCGCAAGAGTGAGAGGGGGCATTCCCCCCTCGTACTTCGAGGCCATGATGTAGTAATCGGCGCACGCATAGAGATCGGGGAGATCCCGGGCATGGTCCACGCTCCCGAGGAAGAGGACGTTCTGCAGTCCCAGTCTCCGTGCCAGGTTCTTTGCGGCATTCAGGAGTTCGCCCCCGCCGGCGATGCAGAGGGTCACATCCCGGCGTTTCTTCTCGAGGCGCGAGAAGGCCTCGAGCATGGCAAACGGCCGTTTTGCGGGAGTCAGCCGTCCGACGCTCAGGAGGAGAACGCCCTCATCCGGGATGCCGAACCTCTTGCGGATACCTGCCTTGTCGCGAGATGGACGGAACCGCCGGACATCGACCCCGTTCGGGATGTAGGATATCCTCTCCCGTGCGACCCCGATTCGAGCCAGTTCCTCGCGAACCGGTTGCCCGACCCCGGTGAAGAGGGTGGTGGGGGGCATACGGATCAGGCAGGTGCGCTCGATACGGGCAACGGCCGACTCGTACAGGTGAATGGGGAGGTCCCCTACTTTCCGGGCGCTCGATCCGGAGTACGTCGAGTGCATCGTCACCAGGCAGCGTTTGAACGGATTTTCGGTGACGATGAAGGGGTTCTGGAGCCATGCCGCATCGTAGTCGCTGTCTTTGAAATGCCGCGAGACCCGGTACCAGTAATTGAGCAGTCCGACAACGCCCGCTTTCTCGATCAGCGGCCAGTTCCCAAGCCTGATATCCGGGCCTTTCGGAGAACAAACCGTACACTCGACGCCTTTCCCTTTGAGTCGCTCTACGATGTTGTACACCACATTGGCGATGCCTGCTCCGTGGGGGAAATATTCCGTTGTGCAGACGAGCAGCCTCATGCGGGCACCCCGGTTCTGCTGATTTGGAGGGTGTGTTGCAGTCGCTGTGCGAACCTCCCGGCCCTGCCGGCATCGTCTGTGAGCGCGGCAGCACCCGGGGTCTTTGCCGTCGTCATAACCTCACCTGACCGTATACGTCCACGATCTCCCTGCTGATGTTCTCCCATGTGTATCGCTCCGAAAATGCGCGAATCGCTTCCCCATCCCAATCTCTGTCCAGCGCCTCCAGGATCGCCCCGGCCAGGCCGCTGGAATCGGCAGGATCGACCAGCAGACCATACTCGTCGGAAGTGATGACCTCCGGCACCCCGCCGACGCTCGTCCCCACGAAAGGCTTCCCGCATCCGAAGGCTTCGAACATGACCGTCGGATTGCCTTCGCTGAGGCTCGGCAGAACGAAGAGGTCGCAGGCGTTCAACCAGAAGGGGATCTCGTCGTGCGGTCTCCCGCCGGCGAGCACGACGTAATCCTCGAGACCGAGCGAGCGAATCCGGTTCTCAAGCGTTCCATGGAGCCTTCCTGCGCCGACTATCACGCACAGGACGTCCCTTTGCTCATTTACGATCCTGGACATCGCTTCGATGAGGTATTCGTGACCCTTGACCGCGCCGTACAGCCTCCCAACGTTCAGGATCACCTTCTTGTCGGAGGGCAAACCCAGCTTCTTCCGGCACTCCCCGGTATCCATGGGACGGAACTTTGTGCCGTTGTAACCATTTGGGATTGTGACGACGCTCCGAGGCGCGGCCGATGTGTAACGGCGTGCCGGCGCATTGTTGCGAAGCGCGATATGCCGGGCATCCGATTCGGAGAGGGCCACGGTCTTATCGACGGAGTCCAGGATGACCCCCTTTGCACTCTTCTCATAGAGCCGCACGCATACGTCCTTCATGGGCTCGCCGAACATCAACTGGCCGTGATGCGTCAGAACAAGGGGGATCTTACAGAACTTCTTCAGCAGGGGAAAGGTGAGGGCGGTGAAGCTGTAGAGGTTATGGATGTGGATGACGTCGAATTTCTTGAGTTCGTTTAAGAGAAAGAATATGGACGGAACAAGAGGATTTCGCAACGGTTCTCCGATGCATCTCAGTCTTCTGACGAGAATTCCGTCCATGACTTCGAGCGGCCGCCCCTCGGGGACGTTTGCGGTTATCACCTCTACCGTATGGCCGTCGTCGATCAGGCTTCTGCTCAGGTTATAGACGTACATCTCCATCCCGCCGTTATGCGGGAGAAAATAGGGCGTTATCTGGGCAACCTTCATAGCGCACCCCGGAGATTATCCGGCTGGCCGCCCCCTCTCCGGATGTGGGGGTGAAGGCATCTTCCTGCCGCCGGCCTGGCTTCCGTACCTGCACCACTCTCACCCGACCCTGAAAAGAGGCCCTCCACCAGTGTGCCGCGCTTAAAATCCGCCCTGGCGTTCTGGCCGATGGCAAGGGTCGACGGCCGCGGCACCCGGGATGGACGCCTGGCCGTAAGAACGGCATCATGGCGATGTTTTGCCAGTTTACGGGCGCACTTCGATGATGACTTCCTTGAGTGCGAGGATGGCACCGTCCCTCGATCCGCGTGTGCAGCACTTGGCCCGGAAACGAACAAATTGCCGCCAAATCCCAAAAACACGCCAAATTTAAAGGAATTTCCGTCGGACATAACGGGGCGCATCAGGGGGACATCGTATATATTGTTTGCGGGGATGCCGTCCTATAGCCGGGTTTCGCCCACAAAAGGCTCAAAGCAGGACATTCACGGCAGCACCCCCTCTCTCCCCGCACCGTCCGCCCTCATGCGGGTTCGATCCGCCTTGATACGATCCTTTTGTGCGGCGCCGTTCGATCTAACCCGTCCCTCATTTCGTCATTGGGGGAGACGATACACTTCGACGCCGTTGTTTGAGTAAACCCTGTCCGTTGCGGATAGCCTGCCGGTGACGTTTCGAATATTTCGCTCCGTGGGCAGGTAGGCCTGAAGGGTGTCTTCCGGATCGAACTCGGTCTCATCTATCGCAGCCTCCTCCCCGAAGAGCAGCCCGCCGTGCCGGAGCTGGTTGCTCGGGAGAACGATATAGCCCCCTTCCCCCGCCGGCAGCTCCAGGTCGGTCCTTAACAGATAAATGGTGTAGTACGGCAGTCCCAGACGTTCGGAATCGGTTATCTCTTTTCGCTCGAAGAACCGCAGCGTATAGTAGTCCGAGTGCAGCGGCGACCCGCTCGGCACCGTCTCCAGCACATGTTCGAACCCGGTCATCTCGTCCTGGTTGAACGAGTAGCGAATGTAGCCCGCCTCTGCTCCGAGAAACCCGAGGGTTCCGATGCCGTAGAGAACAATCAGCACGACGAGAATCGCCCCGGCCCGTCCCGGCGGCATTTTCAGGGCGATGAGGTATCGGGCGAGGATGTATATGCCGACACCCGTTGCCACGGCAAGAATCGGCAGAAACAGGATCGCAAACCGGTCGATCCGGAGTATCGAAACCGCCTGGAAGATCACCGTAAGGACGCCCGGCACGTTCAGGATGATCGCCATCAACCCCGTTACGCCGAAGACGATCGAGTACTTCGGCTGCTGCTTCCATATGAGATAGACCGCCCCGATCAACGAGAAAAACACGACAAAGAGAGTATCGACCTGATTGAGCAGAAACGTCCAGCCCTCGTGCACCACCTCGGTGAGGACGATGTTCTGGTACAGGGACGGATCTGCGCGTGGGAAGAGATCGTCTATGAACGAGTAGGCTATGAAGAGCCAGTACCAGGCGAGCAGGGAGACGGCAACCATCAGGAAGGCCGGACTGATGTATCTTCTCTCGCCGGCAACCCGTTCGAGGAGAAATAAGAGCCCGAACAGGATGATGATCATGGGCATGGAGACCTGATGCGTCAGGAGGATAAAGACGACCACAATCACGGCAAGGCCCCTCCTCGCGACCGGTCTTGTGACCGCACTCCCTGCTTCGGCTTTCGCACCGCCCATCGAATAGAGCAGGTAGAGGAGGATGAGAAACCCGACATATGCCATGGTTCTCGTCACCATGTAGGTGCCGTAGTATATGACGTCGGCATTCACCGCGTAGAGAAGAACGGCCAGAAGGGCGATCTGTTTGTTTTTGAATACGTAGTTGACCAGCAGGTACAGGAACAGAACTGTCGAGGAGAATACGAGACCGGTGACGATGAAGAGAGAGGTCTGGAGGTCCAGGCCGAGCATGTGCGAAGATACGGCTACAAACACATGGTACAGGGGAAAGTAGGTGTATGTCCCGAGTTCGCCCGGGATTACGTGCCCTGAGAGGTAGGTGATGGTGGCCATATACCCGTGCGGCATGATATCGGTCGTCCCGAAGTACAGGGCCGGCCGCAGGGTGTAGCTGTAGATCGTGACCACGAGGGTGAGCATGACTTCAGAGAGCACCACCGCCGGCCCTGGCCGTGACGATAGTATCTGGATGAGGATTACGGCGTACAGGAAGGGCACCGTGAGCAGGCCCCACCCGGAATCGGCGGGTGTCAGAAGAAGGGCCGGGATAGTGAGCGTGTACAGTATCAGGAAGAGTTTTTGCGGTGCCGAAGGGGTGTATGAAAACAACACCGGCCGGGCCGCGAGATCGATATCCTCTCTTTTAATTGCCAGGAATGCAAACGACCCGATGATTGCCGGGATCGCCAGGATCGAACCGTTGATAAGGTAACTCATCCTGTCGACCAGGATGCAGAAGATACAGCCTGCGATGTAGGCGGACAATACCAGGTACGGAAATGCATCGGCAAGTTTCTCGAGCAATCGATTTTTCATTCCGCACCCTGCCCCCACTCATGACGCCCCTCGTTCGCTGCTCAACCCTAATAAAGGTGAGCTTGCAGTCTCCGGTGAATCGGGCATGGCGGATGTTCCGCCCCCTTCTCCGCGGGGTGCGGCGGCATCGGCATGCCCGTTCCGGGGCAGATCGGGATGCTCTCGCGACGGTTCAGTAATACTCGATCGGGCCCGATGCCGAGAGTTCCCCGTTCTGCCCGATCAGGTTGTCCGTTACGAAGACGTTTCCCTCCCCTCCCGTCTGCCTGACCGGCGGCGCCAGGTCGTAGTAGAACCAGTTATGGTTGATGTACGCCCCGTCGCGGGGAACGCCCCGGATAGCAACCGGGAATGCGTTCATGGGGCCGGTGGCCATGAACGTGTTGTGGTGGATCCGGATGGTGTCTCCCGCGATCGTGCCGGAATCGGATGTTATTCCATGCATGTCGAAGTTGTGGGGCGACGTCGAGACCCAGTTCGGGCCGCAGATGTTGTAGCGTGCCTCGTAACCGTCTCCGGCGACCCCGCTTCCGGCGATCGCATGCCGGCAGTAGTCGAAGTAATTCGCCTCGATCAGGCTCACCGCCCCGCCGGAGACCACGACACCGTATCCAAGCCCTTTCATCTGGCAGTGGTGGATGTCGTTGTGGTGGATGTACCCGCCGGTCTTCATGTCCGATCCGCCGGTGCCGGCAATGCCGATTGCAGCACCGCTCCAGCCCAGGATCTCACAGTTGTCGACCTCGAGGTTCCGGTAGGCCGAATAGATCCCGAGACCCGGATGACGAATCCTTCTGGTCGTCATATCTGGCCCTTCCAGGCGGATCCCGGTGATCCTCACGTATTCTCCTCCGGCGATGAGTGCGACCGGGCCGCCGGAGACTTCCGCTCCCTGGAAAATCGTCCCGCCCGGGGAGAGGGGGTATTCCTCTCCATCGGGATCATCCGTGAGCGAGAGATACGCGCCTCCCGATGCCGCGGCGTCCGGGTTTGCCTTCATCAGGGAGGAGATTTCCCCGGATTCCGCCTCCATCCTGGCCTGCACCTCTCCCGTCTGCCCGGCAGCATCGGGGAGGTAGTCTGCATCGCCGGTGATGAGGATCTCATCGACCTTCAAACCGTCCTCGCGCCAGTGGAGGGTCAGGTTGTGCCGGCCGCCGGAAAGGTAGTGGGCCCCTCCATCGTTCCAGTGCCAGTCGGAACCAGTTTCGAGATCCCATCGCCAGGTTCCTTCCCCGTCTATCGAGACCCAGACGGGACTGCTCTTCTCACCGGGCGCCGACGCACGGACCCAGAAGAAATACTCGTCCGGCTCCTCGACCTCGAACGGATATACCGCCGATCCAGTCGTACTTCTCCCTCCCCGGTTGCCGGCGAGCGTCACGCCTCCCGGAATGGTTGCTCCGCCCGGGGTATCCGTAAGGTCGATCCGGGCCATCTCGTCGATATGGATGACGTCGCCGTCCTTCGCGCTCGAAAGAGCCGAAAGCAGTTCGTCCGTGGTCGCAACGATGATGTCCTCCTCCGGGTCGGGCGTCGCGACTCTTTCGCGGTAGCCTTCGCCTCCTCCGACGGGACTGCCCGTGGGATTCGATTCGGCGCCGAATGCCTGATCGCCATCGGCATGGGCGGCTGCCATATCCCGACGATCCGCAAAAGGACTGGAAAAAGCCGAATCAGGCGAATCTGCCCCGCCCTGTCCCCGGGAAAGGGTTTCGATGGCCGCCGGGGTGACCAGGGCTGCATAGAGGAGGATCAGAGCAACGAGAACCACTTCTTTGGAACGCACGCGATCTCCGTTCTGGTGCCCGTAAGCCTAATAAACTTTGTCTTACGGGGGTGAGGGGGACGGAGTGGAATGCCTTGCCCTTCAGCGGGGGTAGTTCACCGCAGGCAAATCTCGTTCGCCAGCCGGATTACATAAACGGTTTCAACGTGTTAAGAACAGGGATGGGTTGAAGAAATTTCCCGGCTGTGGGAAAGGAGGGGTGCCGGAGAGTTGCTTCCGGCCAATCCTCCGACTCTTCCCGTTCAGTAATACTTGATCGGACCCGATGTGGAGAGAACCCCGTTCGCGCCGATCAGGTTGTTCGTCATGCTGATGCCGCTTGTTCCGCCTGTCTGCCAGACGGGGGCATCCCTGGTGAAGTAGAACCAGTTGTGGTCGATGTACGCACCGTCACGGGGAACGCCCCGGATGGCAATGCACGTCGGCATCTGCGAGGTTGTACCCAGGAACGTGTTGTGGTGAATCCTGATCGTGTCCCCTGCGATCGTGGTGGAACCAGATGTGGTTCCATGCATGTCGAAGTTGTGGGGCGACGTCGAGATCCAGTTCGGGCCGCAGATGTTGTAGCGTGCCTCGTAGCCGTCTCCGGCCATCCCGGCACCGGTGATGGCGTGCCGGCAGTAGTCGAAGTAGTTCGCCTCGATGAGAGCTACACCGCCGCTGGATAAGCAGATGCCGTACCCGAGACCTGCCACCTGGTTGTGGTGGATGTTGTTGTGGTGGATGTACGCGCCGGTCTTCATGTCGGATCCGCCGGTCCCGGCAATACCGATTGCAGCGTTGCCCCAGCCGAAGATCTCACAGTTGTCCACCTCGAGGTTCCGGTAGGAGGTATAAAGACCGACATTTGTCGAACCTGAGGAACTTGTGCTCTTCTGCGGTCCTTCGATACGAAGGCCGGTGACCCTCACGTTCTGGCCGCCGATCGTGAACAGCCTGGTTCCGGCAGACGTCTGGTAGATCCTGCCGCCGTTCGATCCGTCCTCGCCACGGTTGCTCGCGAGGGTGACCCCGGCACGTATCGTGGAGGTCCGACCGCTCATGTCGATGTTGGCGTTCTCCTCGACCCAGATGATGTCGCCGGACTGCGCCGAGCCGAGGGCGCTCACGAGTTCGCTCGTCGTGTCGACGATAAAGTCTGCGTTGCTCCGGCTGACGATGTTCTTATAGCCGTCCCCTCCCCCGATCGGGTTTCCGGTCGGGTTGGCGTCCGCTCCGTAGGTGTTCTGACCGGGAGTCGGTGCGGGCGTCGGCGTTGCGGTTGGCCTCGGTGTGGACGTCGCCGTTGGCGTCGGGGCTGCTGCAGCCACCGTCATCGTCTTCGTGAGCACGTTGTTGTCCTCGTTGCTCTCCGTCATGCGGTCGACGTCGTCGACCGTCGCGGTGACGGTGTGCGTGCCTGCGGCCGCGGTCCAGGTTGCACCGTCAACGCCGCCGTTCGCGGTCAGGGTGACCGATGCCCCGGGAGCGATGGACGCCACGTGGCTGTCCGACCAGACCGCGGAACCGAGGTTCCCGTCCGCCGTGAAGGCCACGCCGTGGATCACGCCTGCGGGCGTTGCACCGGTGCCCTGGTTTTTGATCGTCGCCTTCATCGTGATTGCATCACCCGGCGCCGGGCTTGCCGGTACCCAGGAGACATCGGTCACGACGAGATCGGGCGTTCCCGGTGTGGGCGTCGCGGTAGGCGTCGGTGTCGGCGTGGGCGTCGTCGTTGGTGTCGGGGCCGCCGCAGTCACCGTCATCGTCTTCGTGAGCACGTTGTTGTTCTCGTTGCTCTCCGTCATGCGGTCGACGTCGTCGACCGTCGCGGTGACGGTGTGCGTGCCTGCGGCCGCGGTCCAGGTTGCACCGTCAACGCCGCCGTTCGCGGTCACCGTAACCCATTCACCCGGGGCGATGGACGCCACGTGGCTGTCCGACCAGACCGCGGAACCGAGGTTCCCGTCCGCCGTGAAGGCCACGCCGTGAATCACGCCTGCGGGTGTTGCACCGGTGCCCTGATTCCGGATCGTTGCCTTCATCGTGATTGCATCACCCGGTGCCGGACTTGCCGGTTCCCAGGAGATGTCGGTCACGACGAGATCGGGCGTTCCCGGTGTGGGCGTCGCGGTAGGCGTCGGTGTCGGTGTCGGCGTCGGGGTAGGATTGGACACCCCGATCTCGATGGGGCTCTGCAGGGCATAGGTTCCTGCCAGAAGGACTACGGTACCGTCGCCGACGGCCTGTACTGCGGTCTGGACGACCTTGCTGTCATCCATTCCCGCTGTTCCGCTGCTGATCACCTGGCCGTTGCTGTCTTCTGCGATGATTGTCGTGCCGTCGGTGTACACAACGATGTCGTAGGTACCTTCCGAGAGCACTTCACTTTGCGCGGCCTGTGCCGGTGCAGCGAGTGCGAGCGCCATGCACAGGGCTATCGCAAGAAATAGGGGTTTCTTCATGCGTAATCTCCTAGATCCGCCCCGGGAGGACCCCTTCTGGCCTCCCGGCAGGCAGGTGAGGGTGGATCCCTCAAAATTAATTTATTACTCTCGTATATATACTAATTGGTTCTTAAAACCCTCAGAATACTGTTTAATGATGCCATTGTTGATTATAATTTCACGGATTCCAATTAACTCTGACTAAAAATGAGGTTGCTGTAATAGATATAGTTATATATTGAATAGTTATTTTAATGGCAGATCCCCTCCCTGCGGGTTGATGGCGCGATGCGCTCTCCCGCGAGAATGCGATCGCGTATGTTGGAGTTAAACGGGTCCTTTGCGCGATCCGTGGTCTCCAGGTCTGCTGCGATCTCCGGTCGTAACCAGTGAGCAAACGCTCAATCTGGCGCTTTCAAGATCGCCGGCGTCGGGGACGGCGTGATCCGGCGCGCAGGGGGAAGGTGTCGCACCGGACCCGCGGTTACGCTCCCGATGAGACGAAAAATAGCCCTGATGCCGGGATATGGGCCTTTTTCCGGAGCGCAGACGTCTGTGTACGTCCGGGTTTCCGTAACAATGCTATGCAGCGCCCCGGTCACCCGGGATCACGTTCGTCGCGCGGTTCAACTCCCGGCACCCCTGTCAAAACACCCCTTATCCGCGTTCACCGGCCCCGCAGCGCAAGATATACTCCAGAGGGGATCTGCGCGAGAAGCAGCGTCCACCATTTAGATCTCCATA